>VOFB01001995.1_pt1 | contig 32570 bp, 55 predicted proteins | sample 5384141 | NCBI WGS metagenome assembly VOFB01 (sample SAMN12384721, study PRJNA508395) | human gut metagenome | isolation source: healthy gut A | host: Homo sapiens | reverse complement strand
CAATATCCGATTTAATCGATCGTCATAACACGGATGCCGTGCTCCTGGCAGAAGCTGTCGTATTCTTCAGAAGTGGCTGGTCGGTTACGATGGCGTCCAGCTTTTTTTCCATGAAGAATAGGTCATAAGAGAGATCCGGCCGAATTTGAATGGTTCCGCAAGAAGGGTCATGCTGTTGGCATTCTCTGCAATGGCTTTTTTGGTGATGTATTCCTCGGCGCTGGCATTGGTAAGTCCGCTCTTCATGGTTACACCTGTGCAGGCCATAAAAAGCCATGGAAATGTTGTAGGTCTGCAGATAATCATTGATATCCGGTCCTGTGAAGGACAGGGGTCTTGCGGTTCAGCCCGGGAACGGAAAATGATATCCAGGTTCGGATAGATGCTGCCTTGTTGAAGATAAGCAGGCTGTTGGTCAGGATCGTACAGTGCTTATCTGCAATAAAATCAACCAGGTTCAGGCAGGTTGTACCTGTATCGATATAGATGGTATCGTCTTCTGCCACGAGCTCTGCGGCACGGCGGCAGATTTCTTTCTTTTCGTCAGGAAAACGTCCGCCACGCTCTTCGTAAGACAGAAGGGGAAAAAGTTTGTGGAGTTTCGAGTGCTGCGACACCGCCATATACTTTCATGATACTGCCACTGTTTCAGAAGGATATCGACATCTCTTCTGATGGTGTTTTTTGGATACGTTGAATTTCTCACATAATGTATCGAGAGAGTTCTTATGCTCCAGCACATATTCTTCGATCATGTCCAGTCGCTGTGATTTCATAGAGGTCTACCTTCTTTCTATTGGTTAAGTCTTGGTTATATTTTTTATCATAAAAAGAAGGTAGAGATAAAGTGCTTTTATAAGAACATACCAAAAATTATTTCCCTTCAAAATATCTTGACGAAATTTTATTTGAATGTAATATGAAAACGGTTTTCAAATTCAAATCTGCCATGTAAGGTGCAGTTGATAGAAGAGAGTAGGAAATATAATGGAAGAAAAATGAAATACAGCACCAGGCAGCAGAAAATAATTCTGGAATGCCTGCAGGAATATGGAGATACATTTTATACCATAGATCAGTTTATGGAGCTCCTTCGTGGAAAAGAGATCCAAATCGGAAGGACAACGGTATACAGAGGACTGGAGCGGCTGCAGAAGGAGGGAGCGGTGCTGAAGGTTCCGTCTGTGGAGGGAGCGCCTGCCCAGTATCGTTTTTATACGTGATGAGGAGCGGAAGAATTATGGTAAGCTTGTGTGCCTGGAATGTGGGCATACGATTCCTCTGCAGTGTGGATGCATTGACCATTTTGTGGGACATGTGCTGGATGAGCACGGGTTTGAGATTGATCAGAGCCGGACGATCTTTTTATGGATATTGTGATGAGTGCAGGAGGCTTAAAAATGAATTTTAACAGAGGGAAGATGGCTGCGGCAGCGGTTCTGGCGGTGACGCTTCTTGTTGTGGGCGGTGTGACCGGATATGGTTTGCACAGGGCCGGAACGGTGGGACAGCCATTTGTGGAGGATGGCCGACTGAAGGTGATGGCCAGCTTTTATCCCATGTATGATTTTTGCCCGGAAGGTAGGGGGCGACAGGATCCAGGTGAAGGATATGGTTCCGGCGGGAACGGAGCCTCACGACTGGGAGCCGGCGGCAACGGATATCCGGAATCTTGAGGATGCAGATGTATTTGTCTATAATGGTGCGGATCTGGAGCACTGGGCTGAGGATGTGCTGGCCACGCTGGAGAATCAGGATCTGATTACGTCTGAGGCATCGGATGGTGTGGAGCTTCTGGATGGAGGACATGATCATGCTCATGGTGATGAAGGAAAAGATCCTCATGTCTGGCTTGATCCTATGCGTGCAAAAGCAGGAAATGAAGAATATCAGGGATGCTTTGGTAAAGGCTGATCCTGGGAACGGTGATTATTATGAAGCAAATTATGAGAAATATGCCGGTGAATTTGATGAGTTGGATCAGGAGTTCAGAGATGGTCTGAAAGGTACGAAGAGCCGGGATATCATAGTGGCGCATGAGGCTTTTGGATATCTGTGCAATGCCTATGATCTGAAGCAGCTGGCTATCGAAGGGCTGACACCGGATTCAGAGCCTGATCCTGCCAAGATGCAGGAAGTGATCGAGTATGCGAAAAAATACGACATCCATACCATATTTTTTGAGGAGCTGGCAAGCCCAAAGGTGGCGAAGACTGTGGCGAAGGAAGTGGATGCTGTGACGGCTGTGCTGAATCCGATCGAGGGATTAAGTGAGGAGGATATCGAGGCCGGAGAGGATTATTTTTCTGTGATGAGGAAGAATCTGGAGGCACTCAGGAAGGCATTGAACTGAAGGTGCAGGACAGCAGCTGTAACAAAAAAGGAGAAATTATGGGAATTTTGATAGAAAATCTTTCGTTTCACTATACAGGGACACCTGTGCTGAATCAGGTGAACCTGGAGGTGAAGGATGGCGATTATGCCATCCTTACCGGTGAAAACGGAAGTGGAAAAAGTACATTTCTGAAGCTTCTTCTGGGCGAACTGAAGGCGCAGGAGGGAAGTATCACTGTAAATGGAAAAGATATTTCTGCCACATTCGGAAAGGGAGATCTGGGATATGTTCCACAGAACAGTATCAGCAGAAACCAGAATTTTCCGGCGACTGTGGAAGAGATCATGATGACAGGTGTGTATTCCTCTTCCTGGAAGGCACGTTTCCGGGCAAAAAAAGAGATCCCGCGTTTGAAAGCCGCACTTGCGGAAATGGAAATGGAAGAGTTCTGGAAAAGAAGGATCGGAGATCTTTCCGGAGGACAGCAGCAGAGGGTTATGCTGGCACGTGCACTGGCAGGAAAAACCGAAGATCCTGATCCTGGATGAGCCTACCACAGGAATGGATATGGTTTCTGTGAAAACACTTGCAGAAGTTCTGAGGAAGCGGAATGAGGAACAGGGGCTGACGATCCTTATGGTTACTCATGGAAATTCCGGTGAGTTTAAAGGAGCAAACCGGTTCTTTAAAGCGGAAGAGGGGAGGATCGACGAAGTATGAGTATTTTACAGTATGGATTTATGCAGAGGGGCTTTTCTGGTGGGGAATCCTTCTGGCTGTGATTACGCCCTGCATCAGGGATCACCATTGTTCTGAAACGGATGTCCATGATCGGAGATGCACTTTCCCATTCTTCACTGGCCGGTGTTGTGCTGGGACTGATACTTGGAGTGAATCCGGTAGCCGGTGCAGTAGTGATGTGCATCGTAGCTGCTCTTGGAATTGAGGCTATCCGCAAAAAAATCCCGCGTTATTCGGAGGTGGCGATCTCCATCGTCATGTCTGCCGGGATCGGACTGGCCGGTGTGCTGTCCGGCTTTGTGGAAAACGGTGCCAGTCTGAACAGCTTTTTGTTCGGAAGTATTGTGTCTATCAGTGAGGGAGAGCTTGCGCTGGTAGTTGTGATCAGTGTACTGGTTCTGGCTGCAGTACTGTTTTTTTTACAGGGAGCTTTTTTATATTGGGTTTGATGAAAATGCGGCAAGGATCTCCGGTGTTTCCGTGCGGAATATTAATTTTCTTTTACTATTCTGACGGCTCTGACAGTTTCCATTGCGTCCCGTACAGTAGGGACCCTGATCGTTTCCTCCATGCTGGTAGTTCCGGTGGCGTGTGGGATGCAGATGGCAAAAAGCTATAAGGGTACACTGATCTGTGCCATTATCGTGGCGGTATGTACCACCATTGCCGGACTGTTTCTTTCCTATTATGCCGGACTGAAACCAGGTGGAATGATCGTTCTTCTTGAGGTTGCGTGGTTTGTAGTTGTGATGACAGTGAAAAGTTTTAACAAATAAAACACATTTTTCCCACAAAGTAAACACAATTGGATCATATACTTTGAAGCATCAAAAGGAAACAGAGAAGAATTTTTTTCCCAGGGAGGACTTAACCATGAACAATAACAGAAAATTAAAAATAAAGAAAATGATGAAAAAGGGTGCAACCATCAGCCTGTGTGCAGTACTTGCCGGCGGCATTGGAGTTGGTGCATATGAAGGTATAAATTATTTCTCCGGTGCACAGTCCGTACAGGCGGCAACCGACAGCTCCGAGAATCTGACTCTTATGAAGTCTGATAAAAAATCAAATAAAGACAGCGAAGATACAGAGGATACAAAATCCTCCGATACAAAGGGCAGTCTGGATGTATCAGATGTTGCTGAGAAGGCAATGCCTTCTGTAGTTGCCATCACAACCAAGTCCGTTCAGGAGGTTCAGGATTATTACAGCATGTTTGGTTCCCAGTATGCGCCGAGCCAGGAGCAGGAAGTTGAAGGAAGCGGTTCCGGTATTATCATCGGAAAAACAGATTCTGAGCTACTGATCGCCACAAACTATCATGTTGTGGATGGTGCCGATACCTTGTCAGTTGCGTTTGCAGATGGTAATGCTTATGAGGCTACGGTAAAGGGCTTTGATGAAAGCGAGGATCTTGCAGTTGTTTCTGTTGCAACGAAGGATGTTTCGGATGATACAATGGATGCAATTTCTGTTGCAAAGATCGGAAGCTCTGATGATCTGAAGATCGGTGAGCAGGTTGTTGCCATCGGTAATGCACTTGGCTATGGCCAGTCCGTTACTACTGGTATTGTCAGTGCTAAGAACCGTAAGACAGATGCATCAGGACAGATCGAGGGTGATTCTACAGATAACAGCAGCAGTATCAACAAGGGCGTGAACCTGATCCAGACAGATGCGGCTATCAACCCTGGTAACAGTGGCGGTGCTCTTCTGAATATGGAAGGTGAGGTTGTTGGTATCAACTCTGCAAAACTTGCTTCTACTGAAGTAGAAGGTATGGGTTATGCAATTGCAATTTCTGATGTTGCGGATTCTCTTGAGAACATGATGAATGCCAAGGCAAGAGATAAAGTGGATAATCATGGTATCCTTGGTATCACAGGCAGTACAGTAAGTACGGAGGCAGTACAGATTTATGGTATCCCGCAGGGTGTATTTGTTTCGAAGGTAACCGAGGGCGGCCCTGCCGATGATGCAGGTATTACCAAGAATATGGTCATTACAGAGTTTGATGGTAAAACGATCACCAGTATCGATCAGCTGGTTGAGCTGCTTCAGTATTATGAGCCGAAGGAAAAGATCGATGTGACGGTTGCAGTTCTGGATGGCAATGAGTATAAGGAGAAGACACTCACTGTAAAACTTGGTAAAGATGACAGTTCCAGCAAGGATAGCAAGGACAGCTCTGAGGATAGCACGTCCCAGGATTCCCAGGATGCAGATATCCCAGATATCCAGGGAGGACAGGATGATTCCGATCAGGGGGATGCAGATGCATTTGCTGATGATGGAGAAGCCAGCCTGTTCAGAGATTTTGAGCAGAATGGCTTGTATGACTGATCAGTCCTAAATTATAGATGGAGAGCATTTTCGAGGTGAAGAACCGCAATCAGTTCATCCCCTCCATGAATCCGCAGGAAAGAAACCAGAAATACAGCGGATGGAAAAACGCAGTAGAAAAAGTTCTCGTATAATAAAACGGGAGCTTCAGGCAGCGGCAATTGCTTGACCCCATGTGTATGTCAGATTATAATAAAATAACAGGCATTTCCGGATGCATTCCAGATGTATCGGAAATGACGGAAAGCCGGTCTTTGCCAGTATCATGTGCAGAGGCCGGCAAAAGTTATATTCAGAGATAAATGATCATCCATTTGCAGTAGCTGTGCAGTGGCATCCGGAGATGATGTATGATTCTTCAGAACAGCTGAAGCTTCTTCGGGCATTTGTGGAGGCAGCAGGGAAGGAGACAGAAGCATGAATATTTGTATATATGGAGCATCCAGTGCAGAGCTGAAAAAAGATTTATTATGAGAAAACAGAGGAGCTGGGACAGCTGATGGGGAAACGATGGCCACGGCCTTGTTTTCGGAGGTGGAAAAAGAGGGGCTGATGGGTGCGGCAGCCAGAGGCGTTGACAGAGAGAATGGTTATATTCTGGGTATTGCGCCGAGATTTTTGACCAGCCGGGAGTTCTGTATGAGCATTGTACAGAGTTCATTTTACTGAAAATATGCGTGAGAGGAAGCACCTGCTGGAAAGCCGCTCGGATGCGACTATCGTGGTACCTGGGGGAATTGGTACTTATGAGGGAGTTTTTGAGATTCTGACATTGAAGAGTCTGGGACGGATCGACAGGCCGATCGTTCTTTATAATATTCAGGATATTACGACAGCATGCAGGCACTCCTGGAATACACAGCCGGGGAAAAATTTATGTCCAGAGATGTTGTGGGTATGTGCCGGTTCATGAAAGACCCGGAGGAGATCCTGGATTATATTGAGAATTACCGGAATTATGGGGAAGGCTATAAATAAAATACAGTACGGCTAATACAACAGCCCTGTATATAAGATCGTGCGAAGGGATTTTTACAGGAGAAGATATATTTTATGAGGAAAATAATGTTAAATGGCCATTGGGAGCTGGCAGAAGCAGAAATGACAGATTATGTGAGGTACAGGTTCCGGGATCTGTGCTTTCCGGGCTCTATGGTGCCGGGAAGATCGAAGATCCTTTTTACCGGACAAATGAGGATGTGACAAGGGAACTGTTCCGGAAGGATTATGAATTCAGCAGAACATTTGTGGCTGCAGAGGATATCTGAAAGAAGAAAAAATAATACTGGTCTGTGAGGGGCTGGATACTCTTGCAGATATTTATATCAATGGGCAAAAAGCCGGATCTGCAGATAACATGCATCGTACCTGGAAGCTGGATGTGAAAGAATTTCTTCATTCCGGGGAGAATCAGATCCGGATCGTATTCCGGTCGGTATTCAAGTATATCGAAGCTTATGAGTATGAAGATAATAAAGAGATCCACTATGTTCCCTGCGGTGGAATGAAAGGAAACCAGCTGATCCGGAAGGCTCATTGTATGTTTGGATGGGACTGGGGCCCCCAGACCATTGATGCCGGGATTTTTCGGGATATTTATCTGGAAGCATACAGTCATCCGAGAATTGAGGATGTGAAGATCACACAGGTGCATGGGGATAATGCTGTGGATGTGTGTACAACTGTGGCTGTAAGCGGAGATGCTGTGGATAAGTGTCAGGTGAGGGTGACGATCCAGGAGGATGCAGAGAGCGTCTGTGGACATAGAACAGGTGCTAACGACCGAAAAACGGAAGCCCATGTATGCAAAGTGGGGGAGACTGTATCAGCGAATAATAATCCAGCAGTGCTGACATCCTCGATCCACAACCCGAAGCTCTGGTGGCCAAACGGCTACGGCGATCAGTCGTTATATAAAGTTCAGGTGGAACTTCTGGACGAGGATGGCACAGTTCTGGAAACCATAACGAAGCGCATCGGTCTCCGTACCCTTACCATCAGCCAGGAAAAAAGATCTCTGGGAAAAGAGTTCACGTTCTGTGTCAACGGCGTGAAAATTTTGCCATGGGGGGGAATTATATTCCGGAGGACTGCATCTATTCCAGGATCACACCGGAGGTCCAGAAGTATCTTCTGGAATCCTGCAAACGTGCCAATTTTAACTGTGTCCGTGTGTGGGGCGGCGGTTATTATCCTTCGGATCATTTCTATGATCTTTGTGATGAGATGGGGCTGATCGTATGGCAGGATCTGATGTTTGCTTGTAATGTTTATGATCTTACAGAAGAATTTGAAGATAATATCACGAAGGAGATTACAGAAAATGTAAAACGTCTCCGTCATCATGCATCCCTTGGCCTGTGGTGCGGAAACAATGAGATGGAGTCTGCCTGGGATCACTGGCCGGAGGTACAGAGTGAGTCGAAATATCTCCGTGCGGACTACATAAAAATGTTTGAGTACATAGTTCCGAAAGCAGTGAGGGAGGCAGACAGCGAGACCTTTTTTCTGGCAGTCTTCCCAAGCTCCGGAGGCTGCTTTGATGATCCGGATGATGAGAACCGAGGAGACTGCCATTACTGGGATGTATGGCATGGCCAGAAGCCTTTTACGGATTATCAGAAGCATTATTTCCGGTTCTGTTCGGAATTTGGTTTCCAGTCTTTTCCGTGCCTGAAAACTGTGGAGAGCTTTTACGGAAGAGAAAGACAGGAATATTTTTCCAGGGTGATGGAGAACCACCAGAAAAATCCTGCAGCTAACGGAAAGATCCTGTATTATCTTTCCGAGAATTTCCGTTATCCGGAGAATTTCCGCAAGCTTCTCTATGTGAGCCAGATCCTTCAGGGAATGGCCATGAAGTATGGAGTAGACCACTGGAGACGTCATAGAGGCCGCTGTATGGGTACCCTTTACTGGCAGATCAATGACAACTGGCCAGTGGCATCCTGGGCAAGTATTGACTATTTTGGACGCTGGAAGGCACTTCATTACATGGCAAAAAATTCTATGGGCCACAGGCGGTGAGTATGTGCATGGATGGGGATATCATGCAGGTGTATCTGGCAAATGAAAGTATGGACGCACAGTCATATCAGGTTGCCTTTTATGTGAAAAATATGGAATGCGAGATTCTTGAGAAGCTTACCGGAACAGGGCACTGTGGGTGTGCAGGAGTCTGCTCCGATCCTGGCGGTGGATGTTTCCGGATGGGAAGACAAGAAGTATGAGATCTTTCTTGAGGCGGAAGTGACACTTGCTGACGGAGATGTGCTCTGTGATGTGGAGACCCTGTTCCGTATAAATATCTGGAGCTGGATAAACCGGAGATCACTGCCGAGGTGGAGGAGCAATGGTGATGCATTTGTGATCCATTTAAAAAGCAGCTGCTTCAGTCCGTTTACAGCTATTGGATTTACTGATGCGGATGTGAATTGAACAGGTATGTCTGCAACAGACATCTTTCACTGTAGTAATCCCATCCAAGGATTGTAGTAAATGCGAAGAATACCAGGCAGAGCATCAGTGAGAAGGATGCTACAACCGGCGGGAAAGGAAGTCCTTTCTGGAATGCGGCTGTTGTGATGGCAACACCCTCAAGACCTGTGTTCCATGTTTCTGTAATGACGATGGAAAGACCTGTCATTGTACAGATAATGATCGTATCAATAAAAGTACCTGTCATGGATACAAGACCCTGACGTACCGGCTCCTTTGTCTGAGCTGCAGCGGCTGCAATCGGTGCACTACCAAGACCGGCCTCATTAGAGAAGATACCGCGTGCGATACCCTTCTGCATAGCTACAACCATGGTTCCCATTGCTCCACCTGCAAGTGCACTTCCTGTGAAAGCAGATTTTACGATAGTTACGATCGCTGTAGGTACTGCAGTGATGTTTGTGATCACGATGATCAGTGCCAGTGCAACATAGAGAACTGCCATAAACGGTACAACGACCTGGGATACCTTTGCGATTCTCTGGATTCCGCCGAGAACGACAAGTCCTACACATACGGTAAGTATCAGACATGCAACTACAGTTGCCCAGGAATATGTATTTCCGAAAAGTGCTACTGTGTGTGACTTTATCCGGGTCAAAGAAATTGGTAACTGCAGATGAGATACCGTTTACCTGTGTAAAGGTTCCGATACCGAAAAGTCCCACACCTGCTCCGAAAAATGCGAAGATCTTGGCAAGCCATCTCCACTGTTTTCCCATACCGTTTTCAATATAGTAGAAAGGTCCGCCAAGAACGTGTCCGTCCTTGTCGATGGTACGGTATTTGATCGCCAGAAGTCCTTCTGCATATTTGGTCGCCATTCCGAAGAATGCGGCAACGATCATCCAAAACAGGGCTCCGGGTCCGCCGGCAGCAATAGCAGTTGCAACACCTACGATATTTCCGGTTCCGATAGTTGCTGAAAGCGCAGTACACAGAGCTCCGAAGCTTGTGACCTCACCATCGCCGCCTTCTTCATTTTTTACCATGAATTTCAGTGCCTTTCCCGAGGTGCCTTACCTGTAAAAGACCTAACCGAGTGGTTAACAGAATTCCTGTGAACAGGATCAGAATGATTAACGGAAGTCCCCAGACTACTCCGTCAAACCAGGTGATAAAGTTGTTGATTTGTGTAAACATGTTCTCTTTCCTCCATCCTTTTGCCTGAGAGATTAACAGCATTACAAATGCTGCGTACACCTTCGGCGCTCTTCCATAAATTTGTTTGAAGAGACTGGACCTTTTGTGTGCGGTGGTGGCGGTCATTCGTTTTGTGTAGAAAACACTGTAACACAGAGTATCACATGAATTGATGGATTTCAATGGTTTTTAAAAAAATTGCATTTATTAGAAAAATTAATCGACATATAATTGGAAGTTTTGGGATTTACTTTTCTATCAGCGGATGTTCTTTGTAATACATGCGGGTGAAATGCAGAAATGTCAGCATATCGCCGCTGATGTATTTGCTTTTTTCCATACCATGCCGATTTTTATGCGGACAGGTGGATTGGAGAGGGATGCCGGTAATATTGGAAGAGGAAAATTTATCGGTCATGCTGGAATAGAGAAAACAGCCATATTTTCCGGTTTTTACAAACTGCAAAGTAGTGTAGATCTGGCTACTTCGCATCACGATATTGGGCTTGTAGCCGTCCATTTCAAAACGCATTTTTCAGGATCTGATTCTGGACGGAGTCAGCATTGAAAAAGATCAGCTGCTCTTTCGCCATATCTTTTGTTGTGACTGATTTTTTTTTCTGCCAGCCTGTGGTCGTTGCTCACACAGAAAACCACTTGGTCGTTGGCCAGGACGGTGTTGTGAAATTTATCTATATTATACTGTTCCATATTGACCAAAGCTACATCCAGGGTGTCATCCTGTACCAGATTGCAGGCACGGACAGATCCGTATTCTTCCAGTACTACGGCAATTTCCGGGTGCTTTTCGTGAAACGCCGTAAGCAGCTCCGGAAAAAATACGGTACTCAACATGGGAGGGATCCCGATGCGAAGAGGGGCTTTATCCTGGACATGCTGGAGTAATCGGCCTGAAGCTCATTACAATATTGAAGGATATAGGTAGCTTTTTTGTAGAAGGACTCTCCCTCCTGGGTCAGACTCAGCTGATTTCCTTTTCTGGAAAAAAGACTGATCCCGAATTCAATCTCCAGATCGCGGATAGCCATGGAAATGGTGGGCTGGGTCACATATAATTCTTCGGCTGCCTTTGTGATGCTGTGGCAGCGGCTGGCTGTGCAGAAATAGCGTAGTTGATTCAGTGTCATGATAAACCTTCTCTCGATGTATTGTCAGATTAAATTTTTTAGTAAAGTTTTTCATTTCCGTCCGAAAAGATGTGACAGAGTATTTGGGTGTCTACATAAAAATAGCATAGAAATATAATTTTTGCCAGATTCATTTGCTGATACGCTGATTTTATGTTAGTAATGTACAAAAATTATCATTAAAAACTGATACTATAAATATTTTTATGCGGATATATGTTTCATTAATTTGTTTTTTTATATGTACACCGGTTATAATGGAACCATCAAAAGAAACGTGTACGGCCTATACTTTTCAGGAAAAAACCAAATGGAAGGAGAGTACAGAAATGTCTCAGACAACTATCACATTGCTGTTTCTTGTGTTCACCATTATCAGTTTCATCCTTGATAAAATTCCTCTTGGTCTGACGGCTTCGATCTGTGCGATCGGCCTGACCCTTACAGGAGTTGTGGATGCAACAACAACATTTTCACAGTATGTAAACAGTAACGTAATCCTTTGTGTCGGCATGTTTGTAGTAGGTCAGGCACTATTTGAAACAGGAATGGCAAATAAAATCGGAGGTCTGGTCACCAGATTTGCCAGAACAGAAAGAACATTGATTATTGCAATCATGGTAATCGTAGGTGTGATGTCCGGATTCTTATCAAACACAGGTACAGCAGCAGTGCTGATCCCTGTAGTCTGTGGAATCGCTGATGAATCCGGCTATTCAAGAAGCCGCCTTTTGATGCCGCTGGTATTTGCAGCAGCGCTTGGCGGGAATCTTTCCATCATTGGCGCACCCGGAAACCTGATGGGTGTAAACGCACTTCAGGAAATGGGGCTTTCCACAAGCTTTTTTATGTATGCACCGGTGGGAGTCCCGATGCTTCTGATTGGAATCCTTTACTTTGTCCTTATCGGATATAAATTCCTTCCGGATGGAAAGAATGCATCCGGTGCAGCTCTTGAAGATCAGCAGGATTTCAGCCATGTACCGAAGTGGAAACAGACTGTTTCCCTGGTAGTTCTGATACTTGTGATTCTTGCAATGATTTTTGAGAAACAGATCGGAGTCAGCATTGAGATTTCTGCATGCATCGGAGCGATCCTCCTGGTTCTGACAGGAGTTATTTCCGAGAAAGACACTGAAGTCCATTGACCTGAAAGTTGTATTCCTTTTTCGGCGGTTCTCTGACACTTGCAAAAGCATTGGATACAACCGGAGCCGGAGAGCTGATAGCAGATAAGATCGTAGGACTTCTGGGTGCTGACCCAGACCCGATCGTGCTTCTTCTGGTAATATTCATTGTAACCTGTGCACTGACAAACTTCATGTCAAACACAGCCACAACAGCACTGATGATCCCAATTGCGGTATCTCTGGCAAACAACCTTGGAGCAGATCCGAGAGCCGTTGTTATCGCAACTGTTATCGCAGGTTCCTGTGCATATGCAACACCGATCGGTATGCCGGCAAACACCATGGTAGTCGGTCTTGGAGGATACAAATTCAAGGACTATGTGAAATCCGGTCTGCCGCTGATCCTGGTATCCTTTGTGATCTGTATGACCCTGTTGCCGATCCTGTTTCCGTTCTATCCGTAAGGAGAGAAAACTTTTGAGTTACTGTTCACTTTGTGACCAGCAACACTTTTGGATCAATTAAGTTCATTCCCTTCTGCACTGACCATACAGTGAAGGAGAAATGATAAATAAGCCAAAAAGCCATCTTAACCATTAATCAGCCAAAATTAATGATGAAACAACCAACAAAAACCTATGTAACTAAAAAAAATTAAACCATCGAACCATATCAGGAGGTAAATCATGACTAAGGAAAATGGAGTTAAAGTATTAACAGACATGGTAGCAGATTTTGTTGCCCATATTGGAAAAAAATTACCGGATGACGTAGTAACAAAACTGGAAGAGCTTGGTTCTCAGGAAAGCGCAGCACTTCCAAAAGTACTTTATGAGACAATGACTAAGAACCAGGGACTGGCTGTAGAGCTCAACAGACCGAGCTGCCAGGATACCGGTGTTCTCCAGTTCTGGCTGAAATGCGGAACCAATTTCCCGTACATCAACGAGCTGGAAGGACTTCTGAAAGAAGCTGTTGTACAGGCTACTTTTGCAGCACCATTAAGACATAACTCAGTTCAGACTTTTGATGAGTACAATACCAAGAAAAACGTAGGAAAAGGAACCCCGACCGTATGGTGGGATATCGTTCCGAACAGTGACAAATGCGAAATCTACGCTTACATGGCAGGCGGCGGATGTACGCTTCCGGGAAAAGCGATGGTTCTGATGCCAGGTGCAGGATATGAAGGCATCACCGATTTTGTACTTGATCAGATGACAAGCTACGGATTAAATGCGTGTCCTCCGCTTCTTGTGGGTGTAGGTGTAGGTACATCTGTAGAGACAGCTGCCCTGAACTCCAAGAAGGCGCTGATGCGTCCAATCGGTTCCCACAATGACAATGCAAATGCGGCAAAAATGGAGAAGCTTCTTGAGGACGGTATCAATGCGATCGGCCTTGGACCGCAGGGAATGGGCGGAAAGTATTCTGTTATGGGTGTAAACATTGAGAATACCGCTCGTCATCCATCCACAATCGGCGTTGCCGTAAATGTTGGATGCTGGTCTCACCGTCGTGGACATATCGTTGTAAATCCTGATCTGACAGTAACTTGTGATACACATTCCACCTGGAAATTCAACGCATAATATAAACGGAGGGAAAAAACATGATCGAAATCAGAGGAGATAAAAAAGTTCTTATTACACCAATAAGCGCAGAAGACCTGGCTGACATCAAAATCGGTGATATTGTATGGCTGGACGGAGAGCTGATGACCTGCCGTGATGTGGCACATCGCAGACTGGTTGAGTATGGAAGAGAACTTCCATATGATATCAAGGACAAAGCAATTTTCCATGCCGGCCCGATCGTACGGAAGATTGAGGGAACAGAAGATGATTATGAAATGGTTTCTGTAGGACCGACTACTTCCATGCGTATGGAGAAATTTGAATATGAATTTACAAAACTGACCGGTGTCAGAGTTATCGTTGGAAAAGGCGGTATGGGCCCGAATACAGAGCGTGCCTGTAAAGAGTTCGGTGCTATCCACTGTGTTTTCCCGGCTGGATGTGCAGTTGTGGCTGCTACAGAGGTTGAGAAGATTGTTGAGCATCACTGGGATGAGCTTGGAATGCCTGAGACCTTATGGTGCAACAAGGTTAAAGAATTTGGGCCGCTGATCGTATCTATCGATGCACAAGGACGTAACCTGTTTGAGGAGAACAAGGTTGTATTTAATGAGCGTAAAGAGGCTGCCAAGCAGGCAATTTATCCTGAGGTTAAGTTCATTAAATAATATTGGATATTGGAAAAAATTTTTCGGGATATCTGAAATAACGAGGCTCTGCCATGAGAGCTTCGGGATTGACTGGTGATTGTGAAATTGAATTAACAGCGTGATATAAAAAAGAGATGTCCTGCAGATCATATAATGTGGTCTGCAGGATGTCTTTTTTGTTGTTTTTGTTGTTTCTTGGGGTTTTATGTTTTACAGGGGTGAGGGGTGTGATAGAATATAAGCGTTGCAGCAGGCTGGTTATTAAGGTATTATCTGGTATGGATCTTGCGCAGTGAAGGTGGATCGTGGATATCTGCCTGACAATATTTTCAGAGGGATGAGGTATGAGGTTTATGGGGGATTTTTTGAAGAACATTAACTGGAAGCATGTTCTGATCATGTGTATCGGAAATGTTTTTGCAGGTATGGGGATTGGAATTTTCAAGCTGGCCGGGCTTGGAACGGATCCGTTCAGTGGAATGAATATGGCGGTTGCGGATATGATTGGTATGGCGTATGGTAATTTCCAGCTGATTGTAAATATTGTGCTGCTGATCATTGAGATTGCTTTTGGCAGAAGGTTCCTGGGGATCGGTACGGTTGTGAATGCGGTTTGTCTGGCTTATATTACTACTTTCTTTTATAATATTTATACTGGTGTTTTTGGATTGGAGCTTGTGACGCTGCCGGTACGTTTGGTGGCACTGTGTGTGGGTGTTGTGATCTGCTGTCTGGGACTGTCGATGTATCAGATGCCGGATGAGGGGGTTGCGCCTTATGATAGTCTTTCGCTGATCATGACAGAGAGATGGCCGAAGATTCCTTATTTCTGGCACAGGATGTCTAATGATGTGCTTTGTGCGCTGATCTGCTATCTGACTGGTGGTGTTGTGGGTATTGGTACACTGGTGACGGCTTTTTGGGCTGGGACCGGTGATCCATTTCTTTAATAGGGTTTTTACCGGGAAGCTGCTTGCCTGGGTTGATGGTGAGTGAGTTTGTAGTTGTATGGGGTGAGCTGAACTGGCTGCGGGATGTGGCTGGTTCGGCTTTTTTGAAAAGGGACGCCCGTGAGGCGTGTGCTGGCTTCGTCGGGGGCTGGCTTCTAGGCTGCCGGGAATCTGCTAAAAGCGTTTTCCAAAAGTCCGAACTCGCGTCTTGCAGCCGCTCAGACAGCGGACTTTTGAAAACAACGCAGATTTCCGCCAGCCAAGAATCAGCTCCCCTCCTGCAGAGTCCGGCGACAGGCAGCACACGCCTCACGGCAGCTGCCATTGTTCCGAAGGTGGAGGAGAAGATCCGGAATTTTGAAGGAAAGGTATTTTTTACAAGGGATACCCATGAAACGTATTATCTGGAGACACAGGAAGGGAAAAACCTTCCGGTTCCTCACTGTATCCGGGGCACAGCTGGATGGCAGATCCGGGAAGAGCTGGACGCCTTAAGGAAAACAGAACCCATTGATAAAGAAACCTTCGGCTCCACTGATCTTGCCGGGGAATTGACTATGATCGATGAAGATGAAGGAATCGGAAGTATTACTCTTGTGGGACTTTGCACAGATATCTGTGTGATCTCCAATGCATTGCTGCTCAAGGCAACACTTCCGGAAGTGCCGATCTGTGTTGATGCCACGTGCTGCGCAGGTGTAACACCGGAGAGTCATGAGAATGCACTGAAAGCTATGGAGGCGTGCCAGATCAGGATTATCCGGTAAGAAGGATGAAACCGCAGGAAAGGAGAATGCTATGAAAAAGAAGCTTCTGAAAAAATTAATGGTCCTTGCGCTGTCCGCAGTAACTGCCTTCAGTGCGGTACCGGCAGCAACGGTAACAGCAGCAGGTAATCCTTATCCTACAACACAGGATGTGGATCGAGATGGCTTATACGAGATCCCCTGCACACGTTTTGCATGGCAGTGCGTGTATGACAGACAGGGAATCGCATTGCCTTCATGGGGAAATGCGGTAAGCTGGTGGCAAAATGCTATCAATCAGGGCTATGCAGTAGGAAATGAGCCTGTTCCGGTTCTATTGCTGTATGGGCGGAGATTATTACGGACATGTTGCTTATGTAACAGCTAATCTTGGAAACAACAGATTTACGGTAGATGAGGGAGGAAGAACGGACAAAGATCAGACATCCTCTCATGGAGTTGCATATGGATATACACTGACCAATGCAGTCGGAGGAAGGCGCCCTTATGATTCCAACAAGGTGTTGCTTGGCTTTATCTATCCGGGCGTTCGTGTACCGGGCAAGCCATATGTGAGCGTGAATCCGGGAAAAGCGAATCAGACCACAACGTTTTCCTGGAATGCAACAAGCTATGCCAGATATTATGATGTATATGTGTATAAAGCAGGAGAATCCAATCCGATGCGAGTTCAGTATGGAGTGAATGGAACAAGCTGGTCCTGCACATTGCCGGCGGGGAATTACAGGGTAGCGGTGGCATCTGTGAATCATGCACAGTATGCATATACATTTTTCGGATTCTGTGAATTTCACTGTCAGGCAGCTCCGGTCACACATACACATAGCTATCAGAGAGTAACAGTAAAGGCAACCACCACTGCCAACGGATATACACAGGAGCAGTGCAGATGCGGGAAGTATACAGAATAAACAGATCATCTATTATCCGAAAAAATACAGCTTTCCAGAACAAGCTATACTTATAATGGAAAAGTAAAAAAGCCAACGGTAAAGGTTACAGACAGCAACAACAGGGTGATCAGTGCAGACAACTATACAGTTACCTATTCTGCCGGAAGAAAATATGTTGGAACTTATCGGGTAACAGTTCGGTTTAAAGGCAATTACTCGGGAACCGTTACAAAAACCTTTAAGATCACCGGAAAAGCTCATAAACACAGCTACAAAAACAGGTGAAGAAAGCAACTACATCCAGGAACGGATATGTGCAGTATCTTTGCTCCTGCGGTGCAGTGACCGGAAAGAAAACCATCTATTATCCGAAGACAATAAAGCTTTCTGCCACAAGCTATACATATGACGGAAAAGTAAAAACACCGAAGGTAAAAGTAACCGGTGCGAATAAAAAAACCATCAGTTCCGGCAATTACAAGGTGACATATTCCCGTGGAAGAAAAAAATGTTGGTACTTATAAGGTAACGGTGAAGTTTAAAGGGGAATTACAGCGGAACCGTAACAAAGACTTTTAAGATCAAGGCGAAACCTAAAAACTGGGTTTATGTGGATACGCTTCCCAAGAATATCACTTCCGATAAATATATGATCCAGTATAAACACACCTATCAGAAAACAACCTCCAGCTATGTCAACGATGGTGGTGTTTATGAGTCTGTAAGACCACTGGAGACATCTGCTTCCAGACAGCTGGTGGGCTATTATTACTATCATTTCTGCGGACCGAATACCGGACAGAATGTAAACTTCGCACAGACGGGCCCTTATGTACATTTTGACAGTGTAGCAGCCAGTCAGGTAACCGTAGCTGCTTCCGGCGCAGATGGAGATGACCCGAGCATTACCTATTATTTGCTGAACTGGAATGGAAACGGCAGCCGGGTATGGTGCTCCAGCGGAACTACCTGTAACGGCGCCTACGGAAGCCACGGAGCCAGAGGCCAGGCCTGGTACCGCATGAACCAGTACCAGAACAAAAACTCCAGACTCAGACCACAACCTCCGAAAGTGATTGGACAACCGGTAAAGACAGCACAGCAGTAAAAACCGTTTACCGTTATAAAGCAAAATAGATCATACCATGACAACGGATCAGGGAGCGGAGCTTCTGATCCACATCGGACTGGACACCGTGACGCTCAAGGGGGCCCCCTTCACGGCACATGTTGCTGCCGGAGATCATGTCAAAAAGGGCGATCTTCTGCTGGATGCGGATCTGGAGAAGATTCAGGAAGCCGGACTGCATATCATCACTCCGGTCCTGGTCTGCAATACCGATGAATATAACAAGATCAGTATTCTGAAGGAGGGAGAGGTATCTCCCGGCGAGGACGTGCTCCAGATCTCTTAAGAGCGGTACGTCCGTATCAACTAACGAAACTGACCGGAGCTGTTCCGGTTGAGTATAATGTAAAGGAGGAGAAATGTATGAAGTTTCTTCAAAAACTGGGTAAAGCGTTAATGCTTCCCGTAGCGGTTCTGCCGATCTGCGGTATCCTCATGGGTATTGGTTACAGGTTGTGCCCGGCAACAATGCAGGGTGGTGAGATCTCGGGCATGGCAAATCTGATCGGTCTGTTCCTCGTAAAAGCAGGTGGTGCTTTGATCGACAACATGGCGATCCTGTTTGCAATCGGTGTAGGTGTCGGTATGTCAGAGAAAAATGACGGTACCGGAGCCATCGCAGCTCTGGCTTCCTGGCTGATGCTCACAACACTTCTGTCTACCGGATTTGTTACGACCATTATGCCCTCCATCGCTGAGGATGCTACCAAGACACTGGCATTCGATAAGATTGCGAATCCCTTTATCGGTATTATTGCCGGTATTATCGGTTCCATGTGCTACAACAAGTTCAAGGATACCAAGCTTCCCGACTGGCTGTCCTTCTTCAGTGGTAAGCGCTGTGTAGCTATCGTAGCAGGTGTGGTATCTATTCTGGCATCTGTTGTACTGCTGTTCGTATGGCCTTTACTGTTCGGCGGTCTGGTAGCTCTCGGTGAAGCCATTGTAGGTCTGGATGTAGTCGGTGCCGGCATTTATGCTTTCCTGAACCGTCTGCTGATCCCTACCGGATTACATCACGCACTGAACAACGTATTCTGGTTCGATACCATCGGACTTGGAGATCTGAAGCACTTCTGGGCAGGTGAGACAAGCGCTGATGTATCCTGGAGCCTTGGAATGTATATGTCCGGCTTCTTCCCTTGTATGATGTTCGGTATCCCCGGTGCAGCTCTGGCAATGGTAAAATGTGCAAAGCCCGCCAAGAAAAAGGCAGCGATCGGTCTGGTAGCTTCCGCAGCAATCTGTTCCTTCATCTGCGGTGTTACCGAGCCCTTTGAGTTTGCATTCATGTTCTTAGCTCCCGGACTGTATGTGATCTATGCAGCACTGTACGGCATCTTCACCATGATCACTGTTGCTCTTGGCTTCCGTGCAGGCTTGCGAAGATCCTTGAAGGCTGTGGCGGAAAAGAGAACATCACAAGCATCGATAACTGCATCACAAGACTGAGACTTGAGGTTAAAGGATATTACAGCTGTAAATGATAAGGTGATCAAATCTGCAGGTGTTGCAGGCGTGATCAAACCTGGAAAAACTTCTGTACAGGTTATTATCGGAACCAAGGTTCAGTTTGTTGCAGATGCATTTTCTGCGCTTTGTAAATAATGGCTTTTTGAAGTCAGGTATTTGTTAAAATAATTATGGGGGCAGCAGCAGAACTGTGAAAACGGTTCTGCTGCTGTTTTTTGTATACCTTATATTGACCGATACTTTCAAAAAGCGTACAATGTTACTTCGATAAAAGGCAACCGGTCAGTGCGTTTACGATTGCAATATTTCTACAGGGGGAATGAAGTTAATGAAATCCTGCATATTTCACAAAAAAATATCTTTTAGCCGGCATATATATTATTTTTGTTCTGTTTACCTGCTGTAATTCCCGATTTTATCATACACCGCTGGCAAAAATATGTTCCGTAACAGAAAAACAGACTCTGAGCAGAGAAGGAACCAGGGGCTCAAAAGAATATTACTATACTCAGAATATTACGGCACGGATATTAAACGGTCCGCATAAAGGGGAAAAAAATAACGGTCTCTAATGAATATACATCTTCTCAGGTTCAGACCAAGAAATATCATAAAGGAGACACCGTTCTTTTAAAGCGGTTCAAAGGAAAGCCCCGGAAAAACGATACGTTCTGTAAAAAGGGATGGGTATCTGGCATTACTGGCAGGAGGATTATTTTTCTGCTGATCTGCATTACAGGAAAAGCAGGGATTCTATACGATCATATCGCTGATATTGAACACAATTATATTCGCGTTTGGATTTCAGGCTTTTACAGAAGGCAAAAATATTTTAAATATCTGTAATGTCATCGCAGTTCTTTTTTTCACTGACTACATTGATCTGCTTAAATGGAATTCATAGAAAAACATTTTCCTCAGTTCTTTCAACACTGTGTGTTCTGTTTCTGATCATGGCATTATTTGAATTTTCTATTTATATGTACGGAGATCTGGATTATTCCAATCTGGAATACCTTGGAAGTACAGGCAATTCAGCAGACATATTCTGGACAGATATTATGCTGACAGGGCTTGGAGCGATTATGGATGTGACGGTGACGATCAGCGCAGCAGTAGGAGAGATCGTGCGGAAAAATCCATCGGTTTCTCTGAGAAGACTGATACATTCCGGTCGTGAAATCGGATATGATATTATGGGAACCATGATAAATGTGCTGCTGTTTGTTCTGGCAAGCAGTATGATTCCCATGTTCATACTAAAGATGAATAATGATATAAGTTTTATAACGATCGTGAAATATCACATTCCATATGATATCTGTCGTTTTCTGATAGAAAGTATAGGAATTGTACTGGCAATACCGGTATCTGTTTTTATTGCTTCAGCGATTATGAAAATACCATCACTGAAAAGGGGTGTCAGAGAATGATCATTTTTCTTGCATTGATTTTAATTTTCTGGTGATCTTGATTGGCGGAGAGCGTGGAGCCATGTCAATTATGACACTGGCGGGGAATATTGTAATTTTATTTTTTTCAATTATGCTGATGTCTGCCGGTTTTCCTGTACTGCTTCTGATATTGGCTGCAGGGGCAGGAGTCTGCTATAATTCCCTGTTTTACCAGAATGGAAACAATCCAAAGACACGGGCGGCTTTTCTGGCTACACTGCTGGTAATGTTACTTTTGTTTATTCCGATTTATATTATTACGTGGAGATCAGGAAGTTACGGGTTAAATGAGCTGCAGATTTCGGAAGACGATTTTATGTATTATTACAGTACGGACATTCATATTAACATGCTTCATGTAGGAATATTTGTAACTGTTTTCAGTACTCTTGGAGCGGTTATTGATACTGCTTTATCTGTAACTTCTTCTGTATATGAAGTCTGGACTCATAAAAACAGTCTGACAGCGAAAGAGCTTACAGCTTCCGGCTATCAGGTTGGGAAAGAAATTATCGGTACAACGGTAAATACGTTGCTGTTTGCTTATCTTGGAGGAACTATTTTATTATTTTCATACATTCAGACACAGCAATATAGCCTAGAGAGATCATTCTTAATTCCCAGTTCCTATTCCAGGATGTTGCAGCCATGCTATCTGGTGCGGTAGCCTGCCTTATTACCGTCCCGGTATCGATTAAATGTATTATTCGACAGATCTCATGAAGCATATCTCCACTGCACTGAATACGGAATCCATGGTCCCGATACAGATGTTCTTTTCTGTATTCAGCAGACGTGGGCTCTCTTTTATCTATTAGAGCACAGAAAACCCCATCCGACGAAGTAACAATATTCCTTGTAACGTAGTCGGGTGGGGATGAATGTGCTTTGACGGAGTCAAATTATTCTGAACTTTTACTTTCGCTTTCGTTTAGTATATTTACGTTTTGGCCGTTCTGGTTTTTCTATTCCCTGCTGTCTGATATATTCTTCTAAAGACTCAAGGCTTGCTCCTCCTGTGGTTGAGAGGAAATAGCTGTCACTCCAAAAAGAATCCTTCCATAATTTTCCCTGTATCTGTTCTATGTACCGTTTCGCACTTCCTTAGACAGCTGTGTCTTTAAGCTGCATATTATCACAGAAGGTGCTGCTGCCGGCGGAAGTTCAAATAGTATATGTATATGGTCTTCTTCTCCATTAAATTCAAGCATCTTTCCTTTGAACCTGTCTTCAATCAGATATTTTGTGTGGTTCTTCATAAACTCCATTATTTCATCATCAATAACTTTTTCTTCTGTATTTGATAACAAATACTGCATGATATGTTAAACAGCATACAGAATGGGCGCGTCTACTGTATTTTCCATCAGTTTCTTTTTTGTTCATAAAACCCCCAAAATAGATTTTAACCGAGCTTGCATTAGGCTTTTTTAAATATGGTATAATAATAGCATAAATAAAGGTTTTATCAACACTAAAGAATAATTTCAACCGAAAGCGAGGTGACAACGCAATATGGAAATTACACGTACAATAAACGCAGATAAAAGGTATTATATCGACGAGAATCTTATAATCAATTCTGACTCTTGTTGATACAGAATACAGATTTAATGATATGAAGATACAGATGTATAACCTGCTTTACGATAAAAAATATAAAAATACTGGCATACTTACAGAAAATACTTATTCTAAATGGTGCAAAGACACATTTAAGACCAGTGACTATTACAACTGTGCAGTCTATACGTCTGCTTCGGAATGCTGTCATCTCAGAATGAGCTGAATAAACTGTATATAAAAACCAAAAAATCAGACCTTGATGCCAGGGATACAAAGATAGCTTCTACTATTGAACAGCTTGAAAAAGAAACAGGCAATCAAAGAGTCCCTTGTAATATATGCTAAAACTAAAAAATGGAAAACTCCTTATTCTGGCTGCCAGACAAAATGACAGGTAAGAGTGTCTCACTTCCTGGAAACAAAAAAGTTGAAGTTGACATATATGAACGAAACATTGAGGCTGACATCAGAAAACTTAAGAGCAGGTTGAAACTTTTAATTTCTGCAAGAAACCATATGCAGGATAAACTTGACTGCCTTAAAAGAATCCTCCAAAACGCATCATTTTTGGTTCAAAAAAGATGTATTCAGAGAAAGACTCCGAGGATATTAATATTGAAATATGGAAACAGGAATTTTTTAACAAAGACATGCGTCAATGAGTCTTCCTGGCCGCCACACATCCAAAAACTGTAATTTCCTTGTAAGAAAGGCTTCTGCAGCTGACTTTGCCACCAGAAAAGAACTTGACGGGACACAAAGAGGCACTAATTATCACATGCATGGATGGAAAAGAAGCTATTCTTTTTAGACTTCCAACTTTCCAGAGACAATAATCTCTGGCTTGATGCTCTAAATGCCAAACCTGATGACAGAAAGCCCGTATGTTATAATTTTCAGTTAAAATGTGATGAAAAAGGGAGATTATATTTCATCCCATCTGTAACTATGGTTCTGGAAAATACATACTGTAATGAGTCATTTGAAGACGGATGCGTTTCTATTGATTTAAATTATGACCATGTCGCATTAACTGATATTGATAAAGACGGAAACAGAATATCAGGTAAGGTACTGAGGTTCAATCCTGAAAATAAAACAAGCGGGCAGATTTCTGATGAGATAGGCCGTATCATGTCAAAGGTTGGACAGTACTGTGAAGACCGCAAAAAACCGCTTGTTATGGAAGACATAGATACCACGATATCAAAACATGGTATGAAATATGGAAATGCGAAGGGTAACCGCCATGCTTCTATATTTGCATACAGAAAAATGGAATCCTGTATTGAAAACCAGTCATACCGCAGAAGCTTTGGTGTCATTAAAATAAATCCAGCATATACAAGCCAGATTGGAAAAATCCTGTATATGAGAAGACTTGGTATTTCAATACATGAAGCAGCCTCATATGTGATTGGATTGAAAGGTATGGGATTAAGAGATAAACTTACTCTGGAAGAAGAGATGGCTGCCCGTTTGACAGACAGTCTTAAAAAGAATTGTCAGATGGAGAAGATATCTATAGTTTAATGAAGGTATGGAAATATATATCAAGTAAGCTGTCAGGAATATGTACTCATAGCTTTTACCGTTCAATCCCGTATGAATATAAAAAAAGGGGATGGACTCACAAAAACTGGAAAGCCGAAGAAGCCAAAATCTTTAAAGGCTATTGCTGCAGAGATGAAAGGCTGGACGGCTTGTTACTATTAACTTTGACCGACACTAATCTAAACAGATACTGATTGACATAAAAATGTAACTCGTTAACCTTCCGGGTATTCTTACCATGAAAAGCTTTTCTTCGAAAGGCCTCTTGTACGTATCAATAGTATGATACGGCAGGTATATGGACGGACGTGTATATCCGGACTCTTACGCTGATATAGGCCTGTTGCCTTGATTCTTCGGATGAGAAGCTGTAAAGTCGTATCAGAATACCCGTAGCTGGACTATCAGGGTTTTACGGGCGCCAGCCTGTGGAATCCCCATCCGACGTTAGTCGGGTGGGGTAGTTCAAGAAAGCAGTTATTATATTTATGTATTTATGGGAGTGCTTTTACAGGCAGTTCCATTTCTGATCCTGGGAGTCCTTCTATCTTCGGCGCTTCAGACATATGTATCGTAAAATTACGTGAAATGTGAAGAAAGTGTGAAATTAGCACTCGCCTCTTGACAGTGCTAATAATACGTGTTATAGTACATACAGAACAAAAGAAGAGAGAAAAAGAAATCTTCCGGAGAAAGTTCTTACAGAATTTGCAGATGTTTTCAGAAACAGTAAATTAAAACGCCTGCGCAGCACGCAGCGAATATAGATCAGGAGGAATGAGTTATGTTAATGCCAAGTATTTTCGGAGAAGATTTATTTGATGATTTTATGGGATATCCGACAGGCCGTCAGGCAGCTGCCAATGCTTATCCTCAGGTGAAGGATATGATGAAGACAGATATCCTTGATGTAGATGGCAATATGAACTGGAGATCGATCTTCCGGGATTTAAGAAAGAGGATGTGAAGATCCAGCTGAAGAATGGTTATCTGAACATTCAGGCAACCAGAGAAGAGAAGAAGGACGAGAAGGATGATAAAGGTAAATATGTTCGCAGAGAACGTTATACAGGAACCTGCAACAGAAGCTTTTTATGTAGGCTCGAGCATTAAGCATGAAGATATCCATGCGAAATATGAGAACGGAATCCTTCATGTAACCTTCCCGAAGGAAGAGACCAAGAAAGAAGCAGAAGAGAAGAAATTTGTTTCTATTGATTGATCAGCATTTATTGTGAAGCCCCGGTACTGGATTGCAAGCTCCGGGTGATGGGATATAGCATAATAACAATATCCGGAACAACCCAAACGGATATTGCAAATATTAAAGCTCCAAATTGCACATTGCATTTGTTTATATAAATGAATATAACCCCCTTTTTCCACCCCTCTGCCAATGTCCGGCAGAGGGGTTCTTTTTTACGTTTCAGCCTGAAGTACAGAGGTGAATTCTGATTACTGTTTACTGGTGATCTTCCGCAAAGCGTGTTGCTGAGAACGGAGTGAACAGTAACGAATTCTGATTAACTTTACACTCTTTCCTCACTCTGTTATACTTGGAACAGGTAAACAGCGGAAATTCGGCAATACTATAAAATTGGGGAAAGAGTTTTTACAGAGGTGAATATATGGGAGATAAGATCAAGGTTATCATGGACTGTGATCCCGGAATCGATGACGGGATCGCACTGGCATATGCGGCAGCACATCAGGATGAACTGGAGCTGCTTGCAGTGACGACATCTGCAGGAAGTACCAGGATAGAAAGAGTGACCAAAAATACACTGGAGCTGGTGGATTTTACGGACTGAAGGTTCCGGGTGGCAGGAGGCCAGGACCGTCCTCTTGTGAAAACGGCAATTTATGCGGAAGAATTCCACGGAGAGACAGGGCTTGGCCATTGCGTACTGCCGGAAGCAAAATCAGAGGCTGCTTCTGATAATGCAGTGCTTTTTATCCGTGACATTCTGAATGCCATTCGGAGGGCGAGCAGGTAGTAATGATCGAAACTGCACCAATGACTAATCTTGCACTTCTGTTGAAGGTTTTTCCTGAAATAAAGAATAAGATCAGAAAAATCGTATTTACAGGCGGCGCAGCAAAAGGCGGAAACATCACACCGGCAGCGGAATTCAACATCTACGCAGATCCGGAGGCGGCAAAGATCGTATTCGATTCCGGGAATCCCACTGATCATGTGTGGACTGGATGCTACCCTGAAATGTAATCTCACCAGAAACCAGATCATGAAGCTGTGCCAGTCCGGTGATCCGGCAGCCAGAGCCTGTGGAGATATGGCTGGCTACGTACTTGAAAATTTTTCCAAATATCGCTGCGTGGCAAGTATCCATGCTGCTGTACCGTTTATGTATCTCATCCATCCGGAGTTCTTTAAAACAGAAAAAGTATTCCTGGATGTGGATTGTTCAGACGGTGCCGGACGAGGTGCCACATTATGCGATTTCCGCTGGTGGCTAACGAAGAAGACGAAATGAAAGATATGATTCTGACAGATGCAGATACAGAAAGCTTCAGCAGGAGCTGTTTGAAGCGATTTATTCTGTGTCCGAATGCAAAAATATGAAATAGCCGGACAACGATCCGGAAACAGCTGCATCTATGAAGCAGCTGAGCAGTCAGATAAGAGGACAGAAAACCCATGAACTATATTGTATTTGACCTGAATGGAACCAGAATCCGGACGGAAGAAGACATCCGGACAGCCGGCTCCCGTTTGAGATCATTGAGATCGGGGCAGTAAAATTAAATGAAAAAAGAGAGATCGTTGACACCTTCCAGTGCCTGATCAAGCCCAAAGTGTACCACTGGATCCACGACAGTATCCATGAAGTGATCCACGTGGATTATCATGAACTGGAAAAAGGCATCCCTTTTCCAAGGGCAATCCGCAGATTTCTGGAATGGTGCGGGGAGGAGTATCGCTTTTTTACCTGGGGAGACCAGGATGTGATGGAACTTCAGCGCAATATGAAATACTATAATCTTCTGAAGCTGATGCCAGGGCCGGTGCATTACTACGATGTGCAGAAACTTTTCAGCATAAAATTTGAGGATGGAATATCCAGGCGTTCCCTGAATATGCTACAGACTACCTGCAGCTTCCCAAAAACCGGGATTTTCACCGGGCACTGGCAGACGCCAGCTATACTGCCAGGATACTTCTGAGATTGATGAAGCCTGCATGATCCGCCATCCGTCCCTAGATGTATATCAGAATCCAAAATCCAGAGACAGCGAGATCTATATTTCCTATACAGACCATGACAAGTTTGTGTCCAGGGAATTTGTATCAAAGGAGCGTCTGATGAAGGACCGTACCATGGTAAGTACCATGTGTCCCATTTGCAGATGCCCTGCCAAGAGGAAGATCCGCTGGTTCAGTACCAACAATTCCAAGGTATATTACAGCCTTGCCCTTTGCCATGAGCATGGACCTGTTGCCGGAAAGATCCGGATCCGAAAAACCGATGAGGGAAAATATTTCGGGTGAAGACCCTGAGAGCAGAAGATACAGAAGCGGCGGATGAGATCCGTGAAAAGCACGAATCTCTCCGCCGCAGGAAAATGTTACGAAGTCAGGAGAAGATCTGATACGATGTTTCGTTCGTATTGCATTCCCCATCCGACCATTTGTTTCTTATAATAATATTTGCTTTTCAGACGCAGTGGGCCGGCAGCATTCTGGAGAACGGCCTGGCGTTTGTTAAGTTGTGATTTCCTGATGCCTTTTGGCAAAGTTACATAAACTTTAGTCTGATAATAAAACGGATAGGTGTTTCCGTTATTCTTAAGGATATTTTGTCACAAGGGAGTACCTTAAACGGGACTGGCTCCATGGACACCTTCATATCCACTTTTTCAAAATTTTCAAAACCATAATTAAAAAGAGAAGCGGTATCGCTGTAAGCATTTGCCGCGGAAGTAGAATTCAGGATCACGGCTACCAGCGTTATATTTCCTCGTTTGCAGTAGGTGACAAGTGTGTTGCCGGATGCATCCGTGTAGCCTGTTTTTCCGCCACGGACGCCTTCATAATAATATTCGCCGTTTTTCATCATCTTGTGATGATTGAGCAGCTGGCGGGCTTCTGCAAATTTATTGGTAGGCGGGATCTCGTAATAACGTTTGGTGCAGTATCGCCGGAAAAGAGGGATTCAGCCAGGCGGATTTGGCGATCTTTGCCATGTCGGAGGCTGTGGTGTAATGATTCTCATCCGGAAGACCGTTGGGATTGTTAAAGTGTGTGTTCTTGCAGCCAAAAAGCTTGGCGCGCCAGTTCATGAGTTCTGCGAATTTCTTTACAGAGCCAGAAACTTCTTCCGCAACGGCGACAGACATTTCATTAGCGGACTGGAGCATGACAGCCATCAGGGCCTGATCCCTGGTGAATTTTTCACCGGGAGCAGCATAAATACTGAATCTCCGGCAGTTACACTGGTGGAAGCTTTTTCAGATACGGTAATGTTTGTCTTAGCGTTCAGATTTTCGCAGGCAAGCAGTGTAGTCAGGATCTTCGTGATGCTGGCAGGGTAGAGCTGTGTGTCCGCATTTTTTGGAATAAAGAACGGCTTCTGTATTTACGTCCATAAGACTGCAGCCTGTGCTTCGATGCCGGGACCTTTGGGCCATCCGTCAATGGAATCGGTGTCGGCAGCCTGTGAATAATAGCTGGAGTGAGCAGGCGTGACTGCTGCGGCCTGACCATCAGGAACCGGTGTGGCAGTGACGATAGGATCACCATATTCATCGTATCCATAGGCAGCCGCCGCGCAGGGAGCTGCGCCTGTGAGCAGGATCCCTATGCCGAGAATGCCTGCAAAGATCCGGCGCAAGGATCGTTTTTTCATATTTTCATAACAATACCTTTCAGTGATAAATCCGGGCGAGAAGGTTATTATTCATTTGAGGATCAGTAACCGAAAAAATCTTGCCCGTTTTGTGATGAGGTGCAGTATTTCATTAATTATAGCACTGTATTAATGAAACGCTGTATTTTTGCCCTCAAGATTCTGTAGTAGTATACCACTTTCCTCCCGGAAAAACCACTTGCAGTCTGTGAAAATTCCATTAAGAAGAAGTGAACATACATATAATAAGAAAAATCCATGAAAACACTTGACATATGGATTTTCCCCAACCTATAATAGACAGCGTATATAGAAAAAGCTGTGATGGAGACAGTAGGCCATATGGAAAGCTTGCAGCGAACCGGGGATGGTGGGAGCCCGGGACAAGTAAATATGGCGGAATATCACCCTGAGCTTCAGTTCCGAAGTTGTCCGGTAGCAGCCGGAAGAATATCTGATATACAGATGATCATTAAGTAAGAACTGACGGAATGTGGGAGGATTTCTCATCTACAACAGCCCGCGCCATTTGGTTTCTGGGCTGACATGGATAACCCTTATGTTACCTACGATGACAACTTCATCGAGTCCGAATGGTGGGCACTGAAGACCATTTGGGATAAGGGACTTCTGTACAAGGGCTTCAAGATCGTTCCCTATTGCCCTCGCTGCGGAACCCCGCTGTCCAGCCACGAAGTGGCACAGGGCTATAAGGCAGTCAAAGAGCGTTCCGCTATCGTACGTTTCAAGGTAAAGGGTGAGGATGCATATTTCCTGGCATGGACCACCACCCCCTGGACTCTTCCTTCCAACGTGGCACTGTGTGTGAACCCGGAGGAGACTTACCTGAAGGTGAAGGCCGCCGACGGTTATACCTATTATATTGCAAAGGCACTGGCAGACAAGGTTCTGGGCCGCCTGGCAGAAGAGGGCAAGGATGCTTACGAAGTACTGGAGACTTATGTTGGTAAGGATCTGGAGTACAAGGAGTATGAGCCTCTGTACAAGTGTGCGGGAGATGCCGCCAAGAAGCAGAAGAAAAAGGCACATTTCGTAACCTGCGACGGTTATGTAACCATGACCGACGGTACCGGTATCGTTCATATCGCACCGGCTTTCGGTGAAGACGACAGCCGTATCGGACGTAATTACGAGCTGCCCTTCGTACAGTTCGTAGACGGCAAGGGTGATCTGACCGCAGAGACCCCTTATGCCGGAAAATTCGTAAAAGATGCAGATCCTCTGGTACTTAAGGATCTGGATGCAGAGGGCAAGCTGTTCGATGCACCGAAGTTCGAGCATGATTATCCTTTCTGCTGGAGATGTGACACTCCGCTGATCTATTATGCAAGAGAGTCCTGGTTCATCAAGATGACCGCTGTGAAGGATGATCTGGTACGTAATAATAAGACCATCAACTGGATCCCCGCTTCCATCGGTGAGGGACGTTTCGGCAACTGGCTGGAGAATATTCAGGACTGGGGTGTATCCCGTAACCGTTACTGGGGTACTCCGTTAAATATCTGGGAGTGCGAATGCGGACACCAGCATTCCATCGGCAGCCGTGAAGAGCTGTACAAGATGAGCGGCAATGAGAAGGCGAAGACCGTAGAATTCCATCGTCCTTATATCGACGAGATCACCATCACCTGCCCCGAGTGCGGCAAGCAGATGAAGCGTGTTCCCGAGGTAATCGACTGCTGGTTCGACTCCGGAGCAATGCCTTTTGCACAGCATCATTATCCGTTTGAAAACAAGGATCTGTTCGAGCAGCAGTTCCCCGCTGACTTTATCTCCGAGGCAGTGGACCAGACCCGTGGATGGTTCTACTCTCTGCTGGCAGAATCTACTCTGCTCTTCAATAAGGCTCCTTACAAGAACGTTATCGTTATGGGCCATGTACAGGATGAGAACGGTCAGAAGATGAGTAAGAGTAAGGGCAATGCGGTAGATCCTTTCAACGCACTGGAGACCTACGGTGCAGATGCCATCCGTTGGTATTTCTACACCAGTTCCGCACCCTGGCTGCCGAAGAGATTCTCCGGCAAAGCCGTACAGGAAGGACAGCGTAAATTCATGGGTACCCTGTGGAACACCTACGCATTCTTCGTACTGTATGCAAATATTGATAATTTTGACGCTTCCAAATATACACTGGAATACGACAAACTGCCCGTAATGGATAAGTGGCTGCTGTCCAAACTGAACTCTACCGTTGCAGAAGTAGACAGCAATCTGGACCAGTACCGTATCCCCGAGGCTGCCAAGGCGCTGCAGGACTTCGTCGATGAGATGAGTAACTGGTATGTAAGACGCAGCCGTGAGCGTTTCTGGGCAAAGATATCATCGCAAGCTTCTGAACGGCATCCGTACCGCACTCTCCGAGATCGACGGAACCGCAGCAATGAAAGAGCTGAGAGATAATGGTGTTCTCGTTCTTGACATTGCCGGAAACAGAGTCGAGCTTGCAGAGGAAGACTTATTGATCGAAACAGCCCAGAGCGAGGGCTATGTGACAGAGACAGACGGTGAGACATCCGTTGTCCTTGATACAAACCTTACACCTGAACTGATCCAGGAGGGCTTTGTCCGCGAGATCATCAGCAAGGTTCAGACCATGCGTAAAGAGGCTGGTTTCGAAGTCATGGACAAGATCATTGTCTATGCAAAAGATAACGATAAGATCATGGATATCATGAAAGCAAACCAGGATGAGATCAAACGTGAAGTACTGGCAGAAAACATTATTCTGGGAGAAGCAGAGGGTTACACCAAGGAGTGGAACATCAATAAAGAGGCTGTAACACTGGGAGTATCCAAAGTACAGGAGGAAAACTAATGATTGACAAGCAGTTTGAGAAAGAGGAATTCAAAAAGTGTAAAAAGACAACGTAAAATTCCTTTATCGAAAAACAATTGAAGAAGCTACACAGGAGCAGATTTTCCAGGCTGTAAGCTACACTGTGAAGGACGTGATCATTGACAACTGGCTCAAGAGCCAGAAGGCGTATGAAAAACAGGACCCGAAGATTGTATATTATATGTCCATGGAGTTCCTTATGGGACGTGCTCTCGGAAACAACCTGATAAACCTTTGCGCTTACGGTGAAGTAAAAGAAGCTCTCGAAGAGCTGGGATTTGACCTTAACTGCATCGAAGACCAGGAGCCGGATCCGGCTTTGGAAACGGTGGACTCGGAAGACTGGCAGCATGCTTCCTGGATTCCCTTGCAACTCTGAACTACTGTGCATACGGATGCGGAATCCGTTATCATTATGGTATGTTCAAGCAGGAGATCCGCGACGGTTATCAGGTAGAAGTACCGGATAACTGGCTGAAAAACGGCTATCC
>VOFB01001352.1_pt1 | contig 32602 bp, 49 predicted proteins | sample 5384141 | NCBI WGS metagenome assembly VOFB01 (sample SAMN12384721, study PRJNA508395) | human gut metagenome | isolation source: healthy gut A | host: Homo sapiens | reverse complement strand
TGAAGGAGCTGGAAGAGATATATCAGGAGATGCTGGACTGTTTTGCCCAGCGGACGGGGATGCGCCCGGCGGAGAGCTGCGATCTGGCGGTGCGCTTCTACGCGGTGGCGGCCCAGGTGTACGCCCTGTACGTCCAGGCGGACTGGGTGCTCCGGCAGTGCTTTCCCCAGACGGCGGCGGGAAGCTGCCTGGACAGCCACGCCCAACTGCGGGGGTTGAGCCGGAAGCAGGCCACCGCCGCGGAGGGGAGCATCCGGTTTTCTGTGGCGCGGGCGGCGGATACGGACCGGCCTATCCCCGCCGGGACCGTTTGCATGACCCCGGGGCTGATCCGGTTCGAGACGGCACAGGCGGCGGTTCTGGAGGCGGGGGCGTCCTGGGTGGATGTGCCCGCCCGGGCGCTGACGCCGGGCAGTGCGGGCAATGTCCCGGCAGGGGCGGTGACCGCCATGGCGGCCGCGCCGGTGGGGATCGCCGCCTGCACCAACCCCGCCCCCTTTGCCGGCGGCGGGGACGAGGAGGGGACGAGGGCCTGCGCCAGCGGGTGCTTAGCACCTTCCGGCGGCTGCCCAACGGGGCCAACGCCGCATTTTACGAGCAGGGGGCCCTCTCCTTTGACCAGGTGGCCGCGGCGTCGTACTGCCCCGAGCCGGGGCAGGGGTACGGTGGACGTGGTGGCGGCCACCCTGGAGGATGCCGGACGAGGCTGCTGGGGCCAGCTGACGGACTATTTCCACAGCGCAGGAGATCGCGGTGGATGTGTTGGTGCGGGCCCCGGAGGCGGTGACGGTGGATGTGGCGGTCAAGATCGACGGGGGCGCGGACCAGGCGGGGGCCGCAGAGCGGGTGAAGACCGCCCTGCGGCAGTGGTTCACCGGAGAGCGGCTGGGGCAGGATGTCCTCCGGGCCCGGCTGGGAAGCCTGATCTTCGGCTGTGAAGGGGTAAAAAACTACGAGCTGACGGCGCCTCCAGAGGACCTGTCCTTAGAGCCCGACCAGCTTCCGGTGCTTGGGACCCTGACAGTGGAGGCAATGCAATGAGCTACGGGAGATATTTGCGGGAGCTGCTGGCCCCGCTGAGGCTCTATGATCTGGAGGCCCCCTTCAACGGCGGGGAGCTGAATGTCCAGGGCGGGGCGCTGGACGGGGTGGACACCTGGCTGGCGGAGCTGCGGCGGGAGAGCACGCTGGCGGAGGCGGAGAGCTGGGGGCTGGAGCGGATCATCGCCCTGCTGGCCCGGCGGCCGGTAGCGGACACGCCGACGGGGATGCGGAAAGCCCTGGCTGCGCTGATGCGGATCGGCGGGGACAGCTTCACCCTGGACGCCATCAACGCCACCATCTCCGGGTGCGGCGTCCATGCCCATGTGGAGGAGAAGGAGATCCCGGGAGAGGTGGCGGTCTCCTTCCCTGATATTCCAGGCATCCCAAAGGGATTTAAGGAGATCCGGGAGATCATTGAGGATATCCTGCCAGCCCACCTGGGGATCGAATATGTCTTCTGGTATATTACATGGGAGGAACTGGAGAGAAAGATCTCCTGCTGGGCGGAGATCGAAGAGCGCCAGCTGACCTGGGAGCAGCTGGAGACGCTGGTGGATGAAACAGAGGAGTGGGCGGGGACCTGGCAGTCCCCGCCCACTCCTCTGTCTGGAGTCAGGTGCTCTGCTCCCCTGAGCAGTTCCTCAGAAATCGAGACATCTCAGGACCAAGCTGTCGCAGTGGTCCTTTGCGCAGCTCTCCCCGTTCCTTGGAAGCCCGGGCAGGTCGGCGCAGTCCAGCGCGCCGTGACGTGTCCGGAAGTCTCGGAGCAGTGCGGTGGACTGCTTCTCATCGCAGCCCAGCAGGCCCAGCACCATCAGAGCGCCGCTCACCGCGCCGCAGGTGGAGCCGTGACGCATCCCGGACCCAAAGTGGGCCCCCCAGAGCATTGGCCTGTTCCGGCGTGAGTCCCAGCCGGTCGGCAAAGGTCACCAGGACCGCCTGACAACAGTTGTAGTGGACCGCAGGGTCTGCTCAGGAGTGCCCGGGCCTTTTCAACATAGTCCATTTCAAGTTTCCTCCCACAATAAATCACGATGGCCTGCTGGTCACCGGTCCAGCACCATCTGGTCGTAGCGCAGGTACTGGAAGCCGCACTTCTCATACAGATGGGCGGCCCCCTGGTTCATCTGGGTGACCTCCAGACGGAAGCGGCGGCTGTCCGGGTACTGGGTAAAGATCCACTCCAGGACCTGCCGGCCTAGGCCGCGGCCACGGAACTCCGGCAGGAGATAGACCTCCTCAATGAAGACGCAGGTCCCGCCCACCTCCGCGGAGTAACACAGGGTGACATACAGATAGCCCGCCAGCCGGCCTTCCTCAAAGATCAGGGTGCCCCGGAGCAGGGGCTCATTCCCGGCAGCAGCCAGAAAGGACCGCTCCACGATCTCCCGGGGGACCGGGTGGTCTACCGTTGGACCGGTAGAAGGCATCCACCATGGGCAGGACGGTGTCCCGGTCGTCCAGTGTCATATCGCGAAAGGTCAGCATAGCGATCCTCCTTTGTTTCATTGTCTGCTATTATAATATCACAGAAAAATTTTTTCAACCGGAGGTGGGCAAAACATGGACCTCCGGCGTCTAATGGTCAAAAAGGGAGGGATGGAGCATGACGGAACAGGAATTCGCCCTCCGGGCCCAGGACCAGCGGGGTCGGCTCTACCGCACAGCCTTCCTCTACCTGGGCGGGGAGCACGCTGCGGTGGACGCGGTGGACGAGGCGGTGTACCGCGCCTTCCGGGACCGCCGGAAGCTGCGGCAGCCCGAGTTCTTCGAGACCTGGCTGACCCGGATCCTCATCAATGTGTGCAAGGACGAGCTGCGCCGCCGCCGCAGAGAGTGCCGGGTCTGCGTCCCGCCGGAACCGGAGGCGGAGCACATGGATGCCCTCTCCTGCGGGAGGCGGTGCGGGCGCTTTGCCGGAAGAGCTGCGCTCCGTGATCGTCCTGCGGTACTTTACCGGCCTGACGCTGGAGGAGACAGCCGCCGCCCTGGAGAGTCCCCAGGGGACGGTATCCTCCGCCAGCGGCGGGCCCTGGAGCTTCAGGCTGGACCTGACAGACGGACAGGAGGTGGGGTCATGAACCGGAGAGGAATACTGGGTGCTGACGGAACAACTGCGCCAGGGAGCCCCCGGAACTGGAGAGCGCGGTCCGGCGAGGATGGACCGCGCCAGGCAGGCGCCGGCGGCCAGCGGAGCTGCTGGCCGGACTGGCTGGTGTGTGCGCCGCTTTCGTGGTGATGGTGAACGCCTCCCCGGCCTTTGCCATCTCCTGCGCCAAGGTGCCGGTCCTGCGGGAGCTGGCCGCGGCGGTGGCCTTCTCCCCAGCCTGCGGGCGGCGGTGGAGCACGACTATGTGCAGTATATCGGCCGGACAGAGGGGGCGGACAGGATCTCCGTTACTGCGGGTATGTCATCGCCTCCCAGCCAGGGCACACCTGTTCTATTCTGTGGAGGGCGGCGGCCGGGTGTCCTGGGAGCTCCAGACGCCGGACGGCACCCCCTGGAGGGATACAGCTCCGCCCAGTACAGCGGAACGGCCGGAGAGGCGGAGGAATTGCGGCACACGGAGTTCCATTTCAGCCGGGGGGAACTCCCGGAGGAGTTCCTGGCCGTGTGCACCGTGGAACCGGCCGGACCAGCAGGGGAAGCGGAAAACAGGGCCCCGGCAGTGGACGGGGCCGGAGAGCCGGCGGAGGGGGAAGCTGTGGCCCTCACGTTCCCCATCCAGCTGGACCGGGACAAGATGGCCGGTCCCAAGACGGTGGTGGTGGACACCTGGGTGGAGACGGACGGCCAGCGGCTGAAGGTGGACCAGCTGGAGGTCTACCCCACCCACACGGAGATCCATCTCCAGGAGGACCCGGAAAATACCTGCTGGCTGGCGGGGGCCGAGTTTGCCTTTGTAGACGGGAATGGAAAAGAATACGACACAGGGGACGGGTATATCACTGCCACCGGCGGGGGAGGATTCCGCTCCATGCTCCACTATTACCGGCAGAGCCTGTATTTCCTGGAGGGACAGGGAGATGACCCTCTCCATCCGGAGGCTGAAATGGCTGGACAAGGAGCAGGAGTGGGCGGACATCGACCTGGCCGCCGGAACCGCCTGCGGACTTCCGGAGGGACTGAGCTGCTTCAGGTCTGCCGGGAAGGGGACCGCACCATCCTGCTTTCCGGCAGGCGGAGGGAGGGCCGGACGCCCCCTTCACCTTCCTCTTTCGGGACCCGGAGGGGACGGAGCACACATTCGACGGCGTGACCACCTCTGGGACAGCGGAGGAGGTGGACGGGAGGAAGCATGTCAGTATCTGTATCACATCCAAAACTGTGCCTGGGATCGCATCCAGATCCAGCTGGCACATACAGAGACAGCGGACCATGAAGACCTGAACATCCCCTTTGTCCTGCCGTGACAGACCGGGGCCGCGGCTTGAGCCGCGGCCCCCGGTCTGCTGTTTTAGTTGAAGATGTCCGGCGTATCGGAGAACAGTGCCCGTACCCGCTCCAGAACAGGGCGGTTTTCCCCAAGGCCAGGCGGGGGTCGGCGGAGAAAGCAGGTCCCGTGCCGCCTGCTGAGCCTCGCTGAGCAGGCGCATATCCCCGGAGAGATCGGCCAGCCGCAGGGTGGGCAGGCCATGCTGGCGGCGGCCGAAGAAGTCGCCGGGGCCCCGTAGCTTCAGGTCCTCCTCAGAGATCTTGAAGCCGTCTGTGGTGGAGGCGAAGACCCGCAGACGGGCCAGGGTGTCCGGGCTGCGGTTGGAGGTGAGGCACGCAGTAGGACTGGTGCCGGCCCCGGCCCACCCTGCCCCGGAGCTGGTGGAGCTGGCTGAGGCCCGAAGCGCTCTGCGTTTTCGACGATCATAAGGGCGGCGTTGGGTACGTCCACCCCCACTTCGATGACGGTGGTAGACACCAAGACCTGGAGCTCCCCTCTGGCGAAGGCGGACATGACGGCCTCCTTCTCCCGGGGCTTCATCTTACCGTAGAGTAGCCCCACCCGCAGCTGAGGAAAGACCTGTTCCTGGAGCTGCCGGGCGTAGACCTTCACCGCCTTCAGGTCCATCAGGCCGGGCGGGGCCCCGTCCCCGTGCTCTCTCCTCCACCGCAGGGCAGACGATATAGGTCTGCCTGCCCTCTCCGGCCTGTTTGCGGACAAAGTTGTACATCCGCTGACGCTTGCTCTCCCCCCACCACAAGGTCTGCACCGGGACGCGGCCCGGGGGGAGCTGGTCAATGACGGACACGTCCAAGTCACCGTAGATGATCAGCGCCAGGGTGCGGGGGATGGGGGTGGCGGACATGACCAGCACGTGGGGGGAAGAGGACTGCGGTGCCGCCCCTTTGGCGGCCAGCGCCGCCCTTTGGGCCACGCCGAACCGGTGCTGCTCGTCAGTGATGACCAGCCCCAGGCGGGCGAAGTCCACCCCTGAGACAGCAGGGCCTGGGTGCCCACCGCCAGGTCCACCTCCCCGGAGCGCAGGGCGGCCCGGGCCGCCCGCTTTTCAGCCGCGGTCATGGAGCCGGTGAACAGGGCCACCCGGACGCCGGCTGGGGAGAGCAGCTGGTCCATGGTGCGGTAATGCTGCTCAGCCAGCACTTCGGTGGGCGCCATCAGCGCGGACTGCCAGCCGCTTTGGGCGGCCAGCCAAGCCCCCCAGGCGGCCACCGTGGTCTTACCGGAGCCCACGTCTCCCTGGACCAGCCGGTTCATGTGTCGGCCAGAGGCCAGGTCCCGGCGGGCTCCTCCATGGCCAGCCGCTGGGCCTGGGTGGGTGCGAAGGGGCAGGGTACAGAACGCCTCCAAGGGACGGGGGGCAAACACCGCGGCGGAGCACTGGCTGTCCCGACGGTCCTTCAGAAGGGTCAGGCCGGCGGAGGGTAGAACAGCTCCTCGAAGGTCAGCCGCCGCCGCGCCTGCTCCAGGGCGTCAAAGTCCTCTGGGAAATGGATGTCCCGGCAGGCCCGCTCCGCCGGGACCAGCCGGTGCGCGGCCCGAAGGCTGGCCGGGAGGATTCTGCCCCTGGCCGGCGCACTGCTCTACTGCCTGGCGGATCAGGAGACCATCAGATGATTGGAGATCCCTGCAGTCAGGGGTACACCGGTACGATGCGTCCAGTAAAGTCCCGGTCCCCTTCCCGCTCAAAGACCGGATTGACCATAGAGCGGCGGGAGCCCTGCTCCTGGATCTCCCCATAAAACACATACTCCTCCCCAGGCTGGAAGGAATTTTTCAGATAGGACTGGTTGAAGAAGGTGAGGTAGAGGGTGCCTGAGTTGTCTACCACCCTCAGCTTCACCAGCTCCATCCCCTTGCGGATGTAGGAGAGGACAGGGCGCTCCGCCGCAAGGGCGGAGACGCAGACCTTCTCCCCCAGCGGCGCAGCCCGAATGGACCAGATCCGGCGCCGGTCCTCGTAGTCCCGGGGGTAGTAGGTGAGCAGATCGGCGGCCCGAAGGATGCCCAGCTTCTCCAGCTTCTTGGCCCGGGCGGGCCCCACGCCCGAAAATCCGTCACCGGTGTGTCCGGCGTGATGGTCATGTGGCTCCCCCTCCCTTTTTCATGCGGCATGGCCCGGCCTGTCAGCCGGACAGGATGTGCCTATTTTACCACAGCGAGGAGGAAAAAAGCAAAGGAAATGGAAGCGGCCACTTTGCCCTGACTGCGGGGGAATCCCCTTGAAAATCATTTTAATTCCGCTTATGATGGGTCAAAACAGCCGCAGGGCGGAACAGAAAGGGAGGATCACCATTGAATATGGAAGAAATGGAGGCTGTTGAGATCGCCTATCTGCGCAGGACAGGCCCCTACGGCCCGGAAAACCGACAGCTGATGGAGCGCCTGAAGGCATTCCTGAAGGAGCGGGGCAGGATGGAGTCCGGGACCGTCCTGCTGGGGATCGCCCTGGACGATCCCAGCAGAACTCCGCCGGACCGGTGCCGGTATGATGTGGGCATCATCATCCGAGAGGGGGAGCGGCTCCCACTGGACATCCGCAGGGTCCGGGGCGGACGGTACGCCGTCTTTGAGATCCCTCATACGGAGCAGGGAGGTCTCCCGGTTCTGGGAAGATCTGGAGCGCCTGACCGCCGGGCTGCCGGTGGACCGCGCCAGCCCCGTTTTGGAGCGCTACTCTGCCGAAAAGGTGGCCCTGCACCGGTGTGAGTTCTGCATCCCTCTGAAGTGAGCATAGGCCGTACCTCCGGAGGAGGGAACGTGCCGCTCTTGCCATCAGGGGAGGGGCTGGGGTATAATCAATATCATCTGTCTTTTGAAAAAGGAGGCTCCCCCATGGCTGAGTATATTCTGAATTTGCTGCCGGTGACCGAGGAGGAAAAAGCTGCCTTTCAGGCGGGAGCCCCCCGGCCGTCCACGTCTGCGCCGGGCGGCGCACTGTGACAGCGGGAGCAGCTGGAACAGGCCACCATCCTTTTCGGGTGGCCCCGGCCCGCCGACCTGAGCCGCGCCCCCCGCCTGAAGTGGTTCCAGTCCATGTGGGCGGGGACCGACGAGTATCTGGCCCCCGGCGTCCTGCCGGAAGGGGTGGTCCTCACCTCCTCCGCCGGCTCCAACAGCCAGTCGGTGGCGGAGCACGCCCTGGCCTGCCTGCTGGCCCTGTGCCGCCGCCTCCCCCAGTGCCGGGATCAGCAGCGGGAGCGGCTCTGGACGGACCCAGGAAAGATGAAGACCCTCTCCGGTGCCACCGTCCTGGTGGCGGGGGCGGGACACATCGGCTCCTGGTTTGCCGGACTGTGCCGGGGCTGGGTGCCCATACTGTGGGGCTGAAGCGGGATGTCTCCCCGGCCGGTGGAGGGCTTTGATCGGCTGGCGGTGATGGAGGAGCTGGACGGCCTGCTGCCCCAGGCCGACGTGGTGGCCCTGATGCTGCCCCCCACTCCCCCAGACGGAAGGACTGATGGACGCGCGGCGGCTGCGGCTGATGAAGGAGGACGCCATCCTGCTGAGCATGGGGCGGGGCTCCGTGCTGGATCAGGAGGCGCTGGCGGCCGTCATGGGAGAGGGACGCCTGTGGGGCGCCGCCCTGGATGTCACGGTCCCAGAGCCCCTGCCCCAGGACAGCCCCCTGTGGACGATCCCCAATTTGATCATCACCCCCCACTCCGCGGGCGGGATGCGCCTGGAGGTCACCCGGGCCAACTGCGTCCGGCAGGCGCTGGACAACCTGAATCGCTGGCAGGCTGGGAAACCCCTGGAAAATTTGGTGCGGAGATAGAAACAAACTGAGGCGCGCTGATGAATCAGCGCGCCTTCCTGTTTTTAGAAAAGTGGACCAGTCAGTCCCTTCCCATGGGCGCGGCCCGGTCAGCCCAGCAGCAGGGCCGCCGGGAGCAGGACGGCCAGAAAGAGCAGGTTGGCCCCGGTAAAGAAGAGAAGATAGGCTCCCCGCTTCTGGGGGTGCTCCCGGACGAAGAACTTATAGGAGATCAGGCTAGCCATGGAGGCGATCAGGGTCCCCAGCCCGCCCAGGTTGGTCCCCACGATAAGGGCATCCCACTCCGAGGTGAAGCCGGAGAGGAGCAAGGCGGCGGGCACGTTGCTGATGACCTGGCTGGCGCACACGGCGGTGACCAGCGCGTGGCCGGAGATGGCCTGCTCCAGCAGCGAGCGGAAGGCGGGTACGCGGCCCATGTTTCCAATAAAGACGAAAAATGCGGCGAAGGTGAGCAGCAGGGACCAGTCCACCCGGCGCAGCACCCGCCGGTCGGCAGCCAGGACACACACCACCACGGCGGCGGTGAGGAGCCACACCGGGAGCAGCTTGGCCACAGAGGAGACCGAGGCCAGGAACAGAAGCAGGTACATCCCGGTCCGACGCCGGCGCAGAGGGGCTCCGCCCGCCGGGGGCCAGACCGGCCAGGGGGGCGCTGCCCCGGCAGGAGACAGAGCAGCAGCATCAGGCCGGACAGAAGGGTGTAGGGCAGCATCAGGGCCAGAAAATCCCCCAGTCCCCGGCCGGACTGGGCGTAAAGATACAGGTTCTGGGGATTGCCGATGGGGGTGGCCATGCTCCCCAGGTTTGCAGCCACAGTCTGAAAGACCACCACCGGCACCGCCCGCTCCTCCCGTCCGGCCAGTGTCAGCACCTCCAGGGAAAAGGGGACAAAGGTGAGGAGGGCCACATCGTTGGTGATGGCCATGCTGGTGAAAAAGCACAGAAAGACCAGCACACACTCCAGCTGGCGGGCGCTCCTGACCCGGCAGAGCAGCTGCCGGCCCAGGCGGCTGAAGACCCCCAGCTCCCCGCAGCCCAGCCATCACCGCCATCAGGCAGAACAGCTGGGCCATGGTCCTCCAGTCCACATAGGACAGATCGGCCCCGTCGGGCGGCACCCACAGCATGGACAGCAGAGCCAGCGCCGCGGCGGCGGACAGAACGGCTTCCCGCTTCATCAGGGAAAACAGACGGGCCAGGGATATCACAGTGCTCCTCCCTCCCCCGCCACCCCGGTCAGGTCAAAGGGGGGTGTATATTCCCGCTGGGCGCTGGTCCGCTCCTGGGTAAAGCCCTCCAGCCCCAGATTTGCCATATATTCCGCCGCCGCCCGCATCTCCCCGGCCCGGAGCCGCCGGTGGATCTCGGGAAATTCCGCCGACCGGCCCCATGGGGTGTACTGGCTCATCAGGGAGAAGAGCACAGTCCCTGGGCCGAACTCCGCCGCCACCCAGTCCATCACTGCCTTGGCCTGACTGACCTGGCCGGGGAGGATCAGGTGGCGGATGACTACCCGCGGGTGAGCAGGCCATCCCCGTCAAAGGCGCAGGGGCCGGTCTGGCGCACCATCTCCCGGATAGCGGCCTGGGCTGTCTGAGGATAGTCAGGCGCCGGAATACCGCCCTGCGGCGTCGCTGTCCAGATATTTCAGGTCGGGCAGATAGATCTGGATCTTTCCCTCCAAAGCCCGCAGGGTGTCTACCCGTCGTATCCTCCGGAGTTCCACACCACCGGGACGGGCTGGGGGTGCTCCTCCAGCAGCCGCCCCACTACATGGGCGTAATGGGTGGGGTTGACGAAGTTGAGGTTGTGGGCCCCCTGGTCCACCAGCTCGCCGCAGATCCGGGCCAGCCGCTCAAGGGTGACCGCTTTCCCGAAGCCCCGGTGGCTGATCTCCTCGTTTTGGCAGAACACACAGCCCAGGGAGCAGCCCGAGAAAAAATGGTCCCCGAGCCCCGGGTGCCGGAGATAGGGGGCTCCTCCCAGCGGTGGGAGGGCAGCACGGGCCAGCACCGGCAGCTCCGGCATCCGGCAGCGGCCCAGCCCACGCACCTCTGTGCGCAGCGCCCCGCAGCGTCTGGGGCAGAGATCGCAGATCATGGCGTTTCCTCCTCCGGTCAAAAATGTCCCAGCCTCTCCTCCACCGCCCCTTGAAAGGGCTGGAAGGCGTTGGGGACGGCGTATTCCCGGGCCAGGGCAGCCCGGTCCGCCCAGACCCACCCCTCCGGCAGCGCGGGGGAGCCCGCCTCCGCCGCCAGGGCGGACATGCGCCACTCGATGTGGGTGAAGATATGCTTCCCCGTCCCAGCGCTCCGGAGGGAGGCGGGAGCAATGCCCCAGCGGGCCAGGGCGTCCCCGGCGGGAGAGAGCTCGTTGGGGTACTCCCACAGCCCGGCCAGAAGCCCCCGTCCCGGCCTGCGCCGCAGGGCCACCCGGTTTTCGTGGAAGATGAGAAAGACGGTGCGCTCCTCCACCCTCCGGGCCTTCTTGGCCGCCTTCACCGGCAGCTGGCCGGTCCGGCCGGTGAGGCGGGCAGTGCAGAACGCCCGGCTGGGCAGAGGTCGCACAGGGGCGCCCCGTTGGGCAGGCAGACGGTGGCCCCCAGCTCCATCATGGCCTGATTGAAGTCGCCGGGGGCGTCCAGGGGGATGATCTCTGCCAGGGCGGCGGTCACCCGCTTTTTGGTGGCCGGCGCGGCGATGTCCCCCTCGTCTCCCGTGACCCGGGCAGCCACCCGCAGCACGTTGCCGTCCACCGCCGGGACCGGGATGCCGAAGGCGATGGAGGCGATGGCTCCGGCGGTGTAGTCCCCACGCCGGAGAGGGTGCGGATCTCCTCATAGGTGGAGGGAAAGATTCCTCCGTGCTCCTCCATGATCTGACGGGCAGCCCGCTGCAGGTTTCGGGCCCGGCTGTAATAGCCCAGTCCCTGCCACAGCTTCATCAGTGCGTCCTCCGGGACGGCAGCCAGGTCGGCCACCGTAGGCACCGCCTCCAGAAAGCGGCAGTAGTAGTCCAGCACCGCCGCTACCCGGGTCTGCTGGAGCATGATCTCTGAGATCCAGACCCGGTATGGCGTGGGATCGCTCCGCCAGGGCAGCACCCGGGCATTTTCCCGATACCACAGCAGCAGGGGATGGGCAGCTCCTTCAGCTGGTCCATAGCATCCCCTCCTCTCATCAGATTCCCGGGCATTATACACCATGGGAAGAAAAAGGCAACGGAACAGGGCCCGGTTCCCTTTTACATTTGAATCGATGGGTTTTAACTCCATCGATTGTACCAAACAAATAGGGAAATAAAGCAAAATTGAGGAGAGAAAAAGGCCATGCCAAAAGCGGCCAGCAGGTAAAGGACGCTGGCCGGATGGTCAGGTATGTAACAGTGCACATTACTTCTGAGGCAGAATAATCGTTGCTTTAGAGAAGTTGTTCCAGTCAAGGCACTGCCCACAGCGGTCACAATAGGACTGGTATTCCCGTTCCATAGTCCTTCTACATTGCGGGCAAACAGGAAAACCCGTCACGCCAGAGAGGTATCGAAAGCAGCGGATGTGTGTAACTGGCATCGGTTCGCGGAAGGCCATCTCTCTCCAGAACTCTGAGGGGATCAACAGGTCATTTGGCGTCAGTTCAAAGCCAACGCAGAGTTTTTCCAGCGTCAGGATCGTGGGCGCAGTCTTGCCTCTGGCAATGTCGCCAAAGTACCTGGAACTGAGGTCACATCGTTCCGAGGCAGCTTCATAGCTGAGCTTTTGAGTATCACATAATTTGAGGACGGAGGTGGATAAATTGTCTAAAAACATCTTAATCGCTCTCTTTCTGTCATAAGATGCTTTTTTTTAGCGTATGGGCAATATGGTTCTGCTACAAGGAAGGATACTTCCTTAATTTTCCTCAGAGATGCCAGATATTCTTTTACTCTGCCATAGTAGATGCGCAGGAACTTGTTGGCGCCGGCTGTCATGTAAACCAGATAGGGTTTGCCCTCGGCTCGTTTCTTGTCCATGAAACGGTACACTGGATCATTCTGAGGCATGGTTTTCAAAAGGCAGTCCATGACTAGGAACAAGGCGCAGCGCAGTTCCGGCGGGCCGCTTTTGGAAACCCTTGTGCTCTTAGCCTCGTGAGTGCCGGACTGGTCAGCGCCAGGGTCAACGCCCGCAAAAGCGGTAATGGCGTTTCGGTGGGTAAACCGGGCCACATCCCCAAGCTCCGCCATAAGCTGAGGGCCGAGAGAATCGCCTACACCGTGCATGGCCATGACCACAGGGTATTCCGGGAGCTGGGCTGCCAGGGCCTGCATTTCAGCCTTGAGCCGTTCCAGAGAGGCAGAGACGGCGTTCAGCGCATCAATGGCCTGCCGGACCATGGTTTTGGTCAGAGCGTCCTTGGGGAGCATGGCAATCAGGTCCTGTGCTCCGGTGTGGACCTCAACGGCTTTGCTCTGGCTGAAGTTGTAGCCATGCCGTTTACACCACTTACGGTAACGCTCGGCAAAGGCAGTGAGGCTCATGTTTCGCACACAGTCCACATGCCAAAAGGCCGTGGCAAAGTCCACCCACTTCTGGCTGCCGTCCTCACGGACAGGGCTGTCAAATAGGGCGTTGACGCCGGGATAGGTCTGGTCAAGAAGGGCGATGAGGTTGTTTTTCATCATCGTCTTAGTCTTAGAGTACAGACCTTGCTGCCGGTTCAGCGTTTTCAGTTGCATTCGAATCGTATCCATGGGTGTATGTTGGCGCAATTCTGCCCAGTTGTCACGCCCATAGCGGGCAATCTTCCGGGCATCTGCCTTGTCTGTTTTCACTTTTCGCAGGGTGTTGTTCCCGTAGTCTTTGATAAGCTTCGGATTGACTGCGCTGACAAAGACGCCCTCCTCATGAAGAAAACGGGCTACCGGCTCATAGTACCGTCCGGTATGCTCCATGACTACTCGTGTCTCACCGTCCAGGCTTTTCAAGTAGTCTGCCAGCTCCTTGAGTTCACTGCCGGTGTGACCAATAGAAAATGGTTTTGCTACCACTTCTCCAAAAGGGCGGAGAACGGATACCATGCTCTTTCCTTTGGAAACATCGATCCCTGCCACATTGTTCATATTGATCGCTCCTCATCATGGATTTGTTTTGGCGACCAGCCATTCCACCATTGCCGATCCAATCTATTTGATGACACGGGCGCACCAAGGAGGTGGCTCAACCTGCATAAATCGAACGCTGCGAATGAGAGGCCGGCTGACGGACTTCGTCACGGACGCGCTGGTCCTTGGAGGTATACATCAGGCCAAGACTCTCTCATTCTAACAGCTTAGGCAACGATGCGGAAAAAGACACGGCTGGCTGCCGTGCTCAACCGTAAATACATTGTAATAGGGAGGTTATTTATACCCAAAATCAGTCCAAAGGGTAAAAGGGAGGGGCCCGGAATCATTTTTGATCCCGGGCCCTGTGTTCAGGTCAGGCGGAGGATGCTGGCCGCCTCGATCATGGCGGCGGCGAACAGGAGCAGGAAGCCCAAAGCAAGGACCAGCCCATCCTGACGGGACAGGCGGATATCCCGCAGCCGTCCGGCGGTGGTCCGGCCCCCCAGGGTCTGGACGAAGGAGATGTCCGCCGTTCCCGAGGCGATGCAGCAGAAGGCGGACATCTCCACCATGCCGGAGGCCTCGCTGATATGGAGCATGCGTAGCAGCCGGGCCGCGAAAGGGGGCGCTTCTCCGCCCATTTGGAAGGACCAGGTGCCCACCATCAGCCCATAGAGCAGGAACAGCAGGAGGAGACAGGAGTAGCCGCAGGGGATCAGGGGACCCCCTGCGGTCCCCTGGCGAAGAGGTTGGCCCCACGAGGACGCAGGCAAAGATCAGGTTGAACCCGAAGATCTGGAGCCCGCCCACAAGGGGGGCGGGAGGAGACCGCCCAGTTCCACAGGGGATTGGCGTTTTTCAGGAGCCCCTCTGGGAGCAGAGGCCAGCTGAGGCAGGCCGCCGCCAGCGTCAGGGCCATGCCTGCCCCGAACAAAGCTGCCGCCCGGAGCAGGGCGTTGGGCTGGGTGATCCAGCGCCGGATCACATTCACGGCTCCTTCTCTCCTTTCTGATGGGTCAGCAGGCGCGCCATATCCTCCGGAAGGGGGAGGGTAAAGGACAGCTCCTGCCCAGTGACGGGCTGCCGGAGGGACAGCTGGGCGGAGTGGAGGGCAGGGCGGGAGATCAGGGAACGGTCCTCGTACCCGTAAAGGAAATCTCCTGTCAAGGGGCAGCCCAGAGAGGCCATGTGGACCCGGATCTGGTGGGTGCGCCCGGTGTCCAGCTCCAGACGGACCAGGGAACGCCCCCGGAGCGGGACAGGGTCTCATACCGTGTGCGGGCGTCCTTGCCGTCGGGGCGGACCATCTGCTCCACCAGGGAGCCCTCCCGGGGGCCCCAGCAGGGGCGTCTACCACACCGGAGGGGGGCTGAGGCCCGCCGTCGCACACCGCCAGATAGACACGGCGGAAGGCGGGGGTGTGGAGCTGCCCCTTCAGCACCTCCTGGGCGTGGGGGTGCTTGGCCACCACCATCAGCCCGGAGGTCCCCCGGTCCAGCCGGTGGACGGGGTGAAAATCTCCTTCAATTCCCTCCGAATTGTAATAATTCAGCAAAAATTACCTATCGTATCATTAAAATGTCCGGGGCCGGGGTGGACCGGAACCCCCGGGGCCTTGTTCAGGATCAGCAGGTCCCCGTCCTCGTACACGATATCCAGGGGACCCGGGGCGGGCAGGATGCCGCTGCGCCGCTCCGGGTCGGACAGGCGGACGGACAGAGTCTGTCCCTCCCGGGGGCGGAAGACGGTATTCACCCGGGCCCCGTCCACCAGGATGCCGTCGGGGAGCCACTTGACCCGGCGGATCACCGTGCCGGACAGGTGCAGCCTCCGCCGCAGCAGGGTGTCCACCTTGACGCCCCCGTCCTCCGGCCCCAGGACCAGCTCCAGGCGGCGGGTCTTCCTCTGTATCTGTTCCATCCCGCCACCCTCACATCCGCTTGGACAGCCGGGCGCGGAAGACGGCCAGAGCGGAAAAGTAGAAAAAACAGCACGATGGACAGGGTCAGGGGAGACATCCGACCAGCCGAGCCATCCGGCCGCCAGGAGACCGAGGAACAGGGCGGTCTGGGTAGCCCGGGCAGCCTTCCACACGGCCCGGAGCTCGATCTCCTGGCTGCGCTCGTCGTCGCGGGCCACCCGGGCGGAGCGCAGTTCCTCCGGCCGGGCGAGGGTGTGCCAGCTCCCCGCCATCATGCTGAAGCCGACCAGACACAGGCAGAAGATCACCTGGCCATACACATCCGCCGCCCTCCCGGTGAGTTGGGCCTGAAGGGGAATGCCCAGGAGCAGAAGCAGCAGGGCGGCGGCCAGGAGCAGGAGGCCCAGACGGCCCGACCGGCTCACATCACGGCGGTAGGACTGGTCGGCCTCCGTCTGGGGGCCGGCTCTGCGGGCCTGCCAGGTCCGTTCCATAGCCTCCGGCTCTGTGAGCAGAGTCTGATACCGGCCCCAGGCCCTGCCCCCCAGCACGGCGGTCCCGCCGGAGAGGACAAACAGGCAGACCCAGACGGCCTCCATCAGGGGCGGCCCGTCAACACCCCGGCGGAGGAGCAGCACCGCCCCGGCGATGCCCAGGACCAGGGCCAAGATGCTGAGGACATAGCGGCGGAGCAGGAAGGACCGGAAGGCGGCGCGCTCCTCCTCCGTCATGGGTGGAATTGGGTTTGGACAGGACACAGGGCTTCCTCCTTTCCAGGATAAAGTTCTCACCGCCGCCGGGCCAGGGCGGCCCGGGCGCCGAGGAAGAACAGGATGTAGGCCAGCATGGAGCCCAGCAGCACCTTCACCAGCATCGGGTCCACTGCCACCAGGACAAAGGCGGCCAGGGCCTGGAGAAAAATGTCGCCACCCCCGCCAGCTGGGCCGCCTGGGCGGTGAGACGCTGGCTGCGCTCGTCGGTCTCCTGAATCCTAGCCTTTTTCCACCGCTCCGGGTGGCGGAGCATCCACTCGTTGCGCAGCAGGTTGGCCAGTGCGGCGCCGGTGATGCCGCTGGCGCCCCCAGATAAAAGCCTCGGGCGTGGCCGCTGATGCCGCTGCCGGGCACCAGGAAGAAATAGCACACCAGGCCCGTCGCGCCCACCGCCAGGAGGGCGAGGAATGCCCAGCGGCGCTGGATCAGATTTTTTCCATAGTCAGGGCCCCGTCCGGTCGTTTTTATGAGCATGATTTTCCTCCTTACAGCTTTTTGGCCCAGCGGCCCATATTGACCATATAAAAAGACGCAGTGGAGGACCGTTACGGCGGAGGAGAGAAGGATCCAAAGCGTCTCCTCCCCGCACCAGAGAGATCACAAAGGGGACCCACAGCAGGTACAGGGTCCAGTACCAGCTGGACTGAGCGGCCTTCTCCCGGATGGCGATGTTACGCTCGTCGGTCTCGCTGCGCTGGAGCTCCTTCCGCTCCTGGGGGACATGTGCCGCTCCACGGCGCCCATGATCACGCTGGAGCCCCCAGGCCCAGCAGGGCTCCGCCCATGCCGCACATCAGGCCGGTGATCCCGCCGGGCAGATCCAGCAGGGCGGCCGCCGCCATCAGGGCCAGCCCGCCCAGCGCGGCGGCGGCGAGCAGGATCGGTTTCAGCTTCTTCATGTCTCTTCCTCCTCGAACAGAAATATCTCCTCAATGGAGCTCCCGAAATATTTGGCGATCTTGTGGGCCAGCAGCAGCGAGGCGTTGTAGCGCCCGTTTTCCAGGGAGATGATGGTCTGCCGGGTGACCTCCACCGCCTCGGCCAGCTCCTCCTGGGTGATGCGCCGCTCCTTTCGGAGCTGAGCGATGCGGTTTTTCACGGCGGTCCTCCTCACGCAAAAATGTTTAGCTTGCTTTTACATCTGGAGTATAGCACGCTTTATATTTTGTGTCAAGCAGGCTTTTTACTATTTTGCCCTTCTTTTTTTCTGGGGACCAGATCTTGGAGCACTTCTGGGGCGGAGGAGGAAGAGCTTGCCCCGCCCGCCTCCATCCGCAGGATGCGCCCAAAAGGGTCCCGCCCGCAGGGCGGGACCGCCTCATGCCAGCCCCGGCGGCGGGGCATATTTGATGAAAAAGTGCCCTCCCTTCCGCCGCCTGCCCTGTCCGGGTCCACAAAATTTCTGCCTGCCCCTTGCAACTGGGCTCAGCTCCGCTATAATACCTTTGAGATCATAAGGAGGGCGGCCCCATGAGACAGAGACAGACCGGACAGGCGGACAAGCTGGGCATTTACATCCATATCCCCTTCTGCCGCAGCAAGTGCGACTACTGCGACTTCTACTCCCTGGCGGGGCGGGAGGACCGGATGGACGCCTATCAGAAGGCGCTGCTGGCCCACATCCGGGAGACTGCGCCCCTGGCCCAGGGCATCCCGGTAGACACCGTCTATTTCGGCGGGGGCACCCCCAGCTGGTACGGGGCCCGGCGCATCCAGGAGCTGCTCTCCGCCCTGAGCAAGCTTTTTCAGGTGGAGAAGGACGCAGAAATCACGGTGGAGGCAAACCCTGACAGCGTGGACCTGCGTGCCCTGCGCCGCCTGCGGAAGGCGGGGGTCAACCGCCTGTCCCTGGGGATGCAGTCCGGCTGCCCCCAGGAGCTGGAGTCCGTCCACCGCCCCCACACCGTCCGACAGGTGGACGAGGCGGTGGCGGCCGCCCGGAAGGCCAAGCTGAACAACGTCTCTCTGGATCTGATCTACGGCCTGCCCGGCCAAACCATGGACAGCTGGAAGGCTACGGTGGAGCACGCCCTGTCCCTGATCCCCCAGCACCTGTCCTGCTACGGGCTGAAGGTGGAGGAGGGCACGCGGCTGGCCGCCCGGGTGGCGGCGGGGGAGGATCCTGCCTGACGACGACGCCCAGGCGGACCTGTACCTGTGGACCGTGGGCCGCCTGGAGCGGGCCGGCTACCCCCAGTATGAGATCTCCAACTTCGCCAAGCCGGGCTATGAGTCCCGGCACAATCTGCGCTACTGGCTCACCCGGCCCTATATCGGCTTCGGCCCCGGCGCCCACTCCGACTTCGGCGGACGGCGCTACTCCTTTGTCCGGGACCTGGACCGGTACATCGACGGCGTGCTCAAGGGCGGGAGATCATCGACAGCGAGGAGCTCATCCCCAGCGGGGAGCGGGGGGGCGAGTACCTGATGCTCCGGCTGCGTACCGCCCAGGGAATCGAGGAGTGGGAGTACCGCAGCGCCTATTTCATGGACTTTGCCCCCCTGGAGACCCGGCTCCGCCAGTTCCAGGCCCAGGGCTGGGCGGAGCAGGCTGGCGGCCGGTGGCGGCTGACGCCCAAAGGGCTTTCTGGTGTCCAATCAGCTCATCGGCGACCTGCTGGAGCGGCAGGAGGAGTCCAGCCTGGACCAGCTGCTCCCCCGGGCCTAGGGCCCGCTTTTCCGGCAGCCAGGATGGTCCCTTTGTGGATTCTGTTTAAGAATCGGGAAAATGTTTCCGGCCTTTGGACCGATTTTACACACTTTTCACGCAAATGTAATTTTATTTGCCTTTTGGATATAATAGTGTTACAATATAGTTGTATCAGACCGCCCACAGGCGGGACCTGTTTGGACTACTTATGGCATTTTGCCGTATAGACATAAGGACCTCATTACGTTTGAAGAGGGTGCAGCTTTGACCAAATATTTGATTGAGGGCGGACATCCGCTCCATGGAACCATTGAGATCAGCGGAGCCAAAAACGCCGCTGTCGCCATCATCCCCGCCGCCCTGCTGGTGGACGGGGTCTGCCGCATTGAAAATGTTCCCCAGATCAGCGATGTGACCCTGATCCTCCAGATCCTCCGGGAGCTGGGGGCGGACGTGCGCACCGTCAACCGCACCACGGTGGAGATCGACTGCTCCCACATCCGCAACCGTCAGGTCCCCTATGAGCTGGCCCGGAAGATCCGGGCCAGCTATTATCTGGTGGGCGCCCTGCTGGGCCGCTTCGGCTGGGCGGAGGTCCCCCTGCCCGGGGGGTGCAATCTGGGCGGACGGCCCATCGACCAGCACATCAAGGGCTTTGTGGCCATGGGGGCCGAGGTGGATGTACGCAACGGCCTGATCTATGCCCAGGTCCCCGGCCGGGGCTGCCTGGCCGGCGGGCAGGTCTATCTGGACATCGTCTCTGTGGGCGCCACCATGAACATCATGCTGGCCGCCACCCTGGCCAACGGCATGACCATCATCGAGAACGCGGCCAAGGAGCCCCACATCGTGGACCTGGCCAACTTCCTCAACTCCATGGGCGGCCAACATCATGGGCGCCGGCACCGATGTGATCAAGGTGCGGGGCGTCGAGCGGCTGCGGGGCGGCGCCTACTCCATCATCCCCGACCAGATCGAGGCGGGCACCTATATGGCCGCCGTGGCCGCCGCCGGGGGCGAGCTGCTGGTGAAGAACGTCATCCCCAAGCACCTGGACTGCATCACCGCCAAGCTGGTGGAGATGGGGGTGGAGGTGGAGGAGCAGGACGACGCCGTGCTGGTCCGCCGCGACGGCCCCATCAACCGGGTGAATGTGAAGACCATGCCCTACCCCGGCTTCCCCACCGACATGCAGCCTCAAATCGCTGCGGTGCTCTGTCTGGCGGGGGGCACCAGCGTTTTGACAGAAGGAGTATGGGAAAACCGTTACCGCTATGCGGATGAGTTCCGCCGCATGGGCGGCCCACATTCAGGTGGACGGCAAGGTGGCCGTCATCGAGGGGGCCCCGTCTCACCGGGGCCCCTGTCCACGCCTGCGACCTGCGGGCGGGGGCCGCCATGGTCATCGCCGGGCTGGCCGCCCAGGGCGTCACGGAGATCGACGGGGTGTACCACATCGAGCGGGGTTACGAGACCCTGGTGGAGAAGCTGTCCGGCGTGGGGGCCAAGATCCAGGTGCTCTTCCTGCCCGACGACGAGGCCCAGACCCAGGCGGGCTGACCTTTGCACATGCTCCGGGCGGCGGCGATCTGCCGCCGCCCGTTTCGCGCCCTGGGGGCGCCACTCTTTCTCCGGGAGGCGGCACATGGAAGTGTGTACTCTGGCCAGCGGCTCCAGCGGGAATTCCCTGCTGATCTGCTGCGGCTCTACTTATGTTTTTGCTGGACGCGGGCATCTCCGCCCGCCGGATCACCTCTGCCCTGAAGGCGCTGGGGGCCGATCCCACCCGGCTCAGCGCGGTGCTGATCACCCATGAGCACAGCGACCACATCTCCGGCTTGACCACCCTGACCAAGCAGCTGGGGGTGCCCGTTTACGCCACCGCCCCCACTTTGGACCGCCTGGGCGAAAAGTCCCAGCACTGGCGCAGCTGGGCCGGACGCTGGAGGCCGGCACCGGCTTCCAGCTGGGGGTTGTGGGTGGAGTCCTTCTCCACCCCCACGACGCCCGCGGGCAGTGTGGGTTACGCCGTCACCGGCGGCGGGGCGCGGATGGCCCTGGCCACCGATCTGGGCCACCTGACGCCCCAGGTGTGGGATGCGGCGCGGGGGCGGACCTGCTGGTGTGTGAGACCAATCACGACGAGGACTGGGTCCGCTCCGGCCCCTATCCCTACGCCCTGAAGCAGCGCATCCTGGGGACTTCGGCCACCTGTCCAATGAGGCGGGGGCCGAGCTGGCCGGCCGGGCTGCCCGGGCCGGGACCCGGACCATCCTGCTGGCCCACCTGTCCTCCGAGAACAATACCCCAGCCCGGGCCCGAGGGTGGTCTCCCGCCGCCTGTCCGCCCTGGGGGTGCGGCCGGAGGAGGACATCACCCTGGCGGTAGCCCCCGGTCGGGTGCGGGGCGCTGTACCGGCTGGAGCGGGGCGGAGCTCTCCGGGCCTTTCCGGCAAGGGAGGCATCCCTGTGCTGAGCGTCTATCTGATCTGTGTGGGCAAGCTGAAGGAGAAATTCTATCAGGAGGCCTGTGCCGAATACATCAAGCGCCTGTCCCCCTACTGCAGGCTCACCCTGGTGGAGCTGCCTGAGGAGAAGCTGCCCCAGGACCCCTCTCAGGCGCAGATCGACGCCGCCCTGGAGAAAGGAGAGCCAGGCCATCCGGGCCAAGCTGCCCCCAGCACCAGCCTGGTGTGCCTGTGCGTGGAGGGCAGGCTGCGCTCCAGCGAGGCTGTCCGCTTTGGTGGGGACCTGGGGCACAGCTCCGCCAAGCACCTGGCCTTTGTCATCGGCGGCTCCTACGGCCTGGCGGAGCGCCTGAAGGGGGAGGCCTGGGTCAAACTGTCCATGTCCCCCATGACCTTCCCCCACCACCTGGCGCGGGTGATGCTGCTGGAACAGCTCTACCGGGCCTTCAAGATCCGGGAGGGCTCCAGCTACCACAAATGACAGGGTCCCGGGCCTGAAAACATGATCACCGTGAAGCCGTCCAAAAAAATCCGCTGGAAATTCATGCCTGCCTGTGGTACAATGTCGACAACAGCATGTCCCAGCGGATTTTATTGATTGAGGTCCTACGATATGTCCTATCTTGATGCTTATCATGCATGGCTGAACAGCCCGGCCCTCTCGGCCGCCGAGAAGGCAGAGCTGGCATCCATCCAGGGCGATGACAAGGAGATCGAATCCCGCTTTTTTGATCAGCTTTCCTTCGGCACCGCGGGCCTGCGGGGCACCATGGGGGTGGGGCTGTACCGGATGAATGTCCATGTCATCCGCCACGCCACCCAGGCCTTTGCCGAGGTCATCCTGGAGGAGGGGCCCCAGGCCGCCGCCAGGGGGGTGGCCGTCTGCTTCGACTGCCGCAACAACTCCGACGTCTTTGCCCGGGAGGCCGCCTGTGTCATGGCTGGCAACGGCATCCCCGTGCGCCTGTTCGAGTCCCTGCGCCCCACCCCCGAGCTGTCCTTCGCCGTCCGGGAGTATGGCTGTATCGCCGGTGTGAACGTCACCGCCAGCCACAACCCCAAGGAGTACAACGGCTACAAGGTCTACTGGCAGGACGGCGCCCAGCTCCCCCCCAAGCACGCCGACGAGGTGGCCCGGAAGATGAAGGAGCTGGACGTGTTCGACTGCGTCAAGACCATGGACTACGACCAGGCCGTGTCCCAGGGCCTCATCACCCTCATGGGGGCGGAGACCGACGAGAAGTTCCTGGCCAACGTGATGGAGCAGGTCAACGACAAGGCCGTGGTGGAGCAGGTGGCGGACACCTTCAAAATGGTGTACACCCCCTTCCACGGCACCGGCTATCAGCTGATCCCCGAGGCCCTCAAGCGCCTGGGCATGAAGCACCTCATCTGCGTGCCCGAGCAGATGGTCATTGACGGCAACTTCCCCACTGTGGTCTCCCCCAACCCGGAGAACCCGGAGGGCTTCTATCTGGCGGTAGATCTGGCCAAGGCCAACGACGCCGACTTTATTCTGGGCTCCGACCCCGACGCCGACCGCGTGGGCATCATGGTGCGCACCAAGGAGGACGACTTCGTGGTCATCTCCGGCAACCAGACCGGCGTACTGCTGCTGGACTACCTGATCGGAGCCAAGCGCCGCACCGGCAGGATGCCGGAGAAGCCCGTGGCCCTGAAGACCATCGTCACCACCGAGATGGCCCGGAAGGTGGCCGAGGTGAACGGCCTGGATTGCTACGACACCTTCACCGGCTTTAAGTTCCTGGCCGAGAAGAAGGACCAGCTGGAGGAGTCCGGCCAGGGGAAGGTCATCTTCTCCTACGAGGAGTCCTATGGCTATATGCTGGGCGGACTACGTGCGGGACAAGGACGCCGTCACCGCCTCCGTGGAGCTGACCGAGATGGCCGCCTGGTACGCCTCCCAGGGCATGACCCTGTATGACGCCCTCCAGGCCCTGTTCAAGAAATACGGCTACTATGGCGAGCGCACCATGAACCTGGTCATGCCCGGCCTGGACGGGCTGAAGAAGATGGCCGACCTGATGGCCGGCCTGCGGGAGCAGCCCCCGGCGGAGATCGCCGGCGTGGCGGTAAAGCAGCAGAAGGACTACAAGGACGGCAGCGTGGTGGAGACAGCGACCGGCGCCAGGTCTCAGATGGAGCTCTCCGGCTCCAACGTCCTGCGCTATGAGATGGCCGACGGCACCAGCCTCATCGTCCGTCCCTCCGGCACCGAGCCCAAGGTCAAGGTCTACATCCTGGCAAACGGCGCTGACAAGGAGGAGTGCGACGGAAAGGTGGCCAAAATACGCCGCCTGGGCCGAGAGCCTCAAAGACTGAAAAAGACAGGCCGGACACCGGGCCCGCTCCTGGAGCGGGCCCGGTCAGCTTGTGGAAAGAGCCGTCCCGCAAGGAGTTCCTGCACCCGCAGGCGGCGGAATAAAATTGGATCACATCATTTCCGGGGACGTGTATCTGGGAAGTGGCGCCTCTCACGCAGGATAGGCCGCCTCCATGATCCCTGGACATCCTGCACAGGCGGGGTAGAAATAGGCATAGTTCTGCTTTACTTCCATAATTTGTATTGAAACGTCTCACAAAAGCTCTTTTCCCACCGGTTTTGAGCGGGTCCGGATCTGCCGGGCCCAGTCAGGACAGGAGGGATTTTTTATGGCAAGCGGACAGACTCAGTATTATAGACTGAATCAATGGGAGGCTGCGGACCAGGTGCTCCGGACGGAGTTTAACGCGGATAATCAAAAGATCGACGGGGCGCTGAAAGCCATGCGGGATCTGATCGTCAGTCCCAGCGTTCTCAATGCGGTACTGGATAAGCTGCGCAGTGATATCAACGCCCTGTCTGCCCGGGTGGATAAGCTGGAGGGAGTGAAGCCCCCGGAGCAAATGCTCCGGGGGCTGTTAAATTGCGTGAATCAGAATCTCACTCTAATCAGCGCTTCTGACCGATATCAAGCGTCAGCACGCCATCGTCGTCAGCCACCACAGTGTACTCGCCCTCGAGCACAGCCTTGACGGCAGCGCTCTCAATGTAGTACAGAGTGGTCTCCTGGTTGGGGGCAGCCGACTGCTCATTCTGGCAGGCTTCCTCGGTGTACAGCTTGCCATCGACAACAGCCAGCTTCTGGGCCAGCTTGAAATCAGCCTCGGAAGCAGTGACCTTGACAGACTTCACGACGGCATTTTTGCCCTCGGCAGTCAGCTTGGCATCACAGACAGCAGCTCCATCGACACGGAACTCGCGGGCGCCATTGTGAGTATCGCTAGCAGTCTTCTCGATGGCCTTGAAGGTGTAGGTCTCACCGACGATCACCTCGTCGCCATCATTCACGGTCTGGCCCTTGGCGTCCTTGACTTCAAAATCCCAAACACCGGAAGCGGCAAAGTTTAGGGTATAGCTCACAGCCTCAGTGTCCACTTTGATGGCAATATCCTCGGTGCCAGCGGGAACGCTGACAGTCCAGGTGCCGTCGCCGTTGCTCTTGATCTTAGCAGCCTGAGCGCAAGTCACATCGGTGATGGTGTAACCCTTCTCGGCAGTCACAGTGATGTCAGCGGCCTGGTTCGCAGTAATGCTTGTGGGGTTGGCAGCAGCATGACCCTCGACCTTGACGCTGAGGGTGTCAGCGCTAGCGGTAGCGGTGATGGTGGTATCAGAATTGGCAGTCACCTTACCGGAAGGATCGGTAGTCAGGGTGTAGCCCTCCTTGGCCTTAGCGGTCCAGTTGAGCTCAGTGCCCTTCTTAACGCTGATGCTGCCGTTCTCAGTGTACTCCACGCCGTTGACGGTCACGGTGGCGTTGGTCAGCGCGAGGGTGACCTTCACCATCTCCACCACGGGCTTGTGGATAATGTAGACGAGATCCGCGGTGTTGTGGTCGTTGCTGTCCTTCACGACGGTGACATAGGTCATGTAGTCGAACTTCACGCCGTCGTAGGTCTCCTCTTCGGTGCCCACATACATGTACTTCACATCGCCGTCGGTAATGGTGTAGTCGTAGCCCTTGGACAGATTCTCACCGTTCTTGGGCTCCACATCCACATAGACAAAGACAGTGTCGTCGTCCACGTCATACTTCACCTTGGCATCCTCCACGGTGGTCAGCCAGAAGGCGCCGTCGCCGCGGGCGTTGACGGTGTTGTCCTTCAGCTCCACATCCTCAATGCCGGTGATGTACTTCTCATCCACGGTCTTGGTGGCCTTGTACAGATGGCCGACCTCCAGGGCGCCCAGATCCTGGTCCACGTACACGGACTGCTTCACGCCGTTGACATAGGCGTTGGTGTACTCCCAGTAGTAGTCGCCATCGTACTTCAGGGACTCGCGGGTGGTCTTGCTGAGCATGAAGTAGGTGCTGGCGCTGTCATAAACATCGCCGTCCACGATGAAGACGATCTCAGCCACATTGCCGTTCTTGGTGCTCAGCACATAGGCCAGGGTGGCATTGTCCACATCGGGCACCTCATTGTAGCCGGTATAGGCGGTCTCGCCCTCCACGTCCACAAACACGGTCTTCTTGTCCACGATGAAGTCGTTCTTGCCGTCGGAGATATAGGCCTTGCCGTTGTTGATCTCGGCGTTGGTCATGGTCTTGGAATCCACAGCCTTCAGGGTGTAGATCTTGTCCTCACCCACGGTGTAAGCCCAGACCTTCTCGTCGATGTTGGTCTTATCCTTCTTGTCCTGGTCCTTATCTCGATCCCAGTCGATCTTGACCTTGTTCCTTGCCGTCCTTGTACTCATCGTCCAGGTCGGCCTTGACAGAGGTGGCGTCAGCCAGAACGACCTTGGCGACCCAGTCGCGCAGCTCCTCGTCGGAGTCCTTCACGTACAGGTACTGGGTGCTGCCGGTCTCCTGCACGAAGCCCAGCACATAGCCGTTGGGATCCAGATACAGGGTGTACTGCTCGTTCAGAGCGGGGTGGGCCTTCACGTTGTCGTCGTCCAGATCATAGACGATGTGGCCGTCGCCGGAGTAGCTGTACTTGGCACCATCGGCCAGCTTCAGATAGGTCTCGCCGGTCTCGCCCTTGCCGGTCTCGGCGTCCTTGTCCTTTTCCACGCGGGTGACCTCGCCGTTGACGGTCTCGGGAGCCATCAGCTCGCAGATGTAGAAGTCCTCGTCCTCGTTGTAGTCCACGGTGAAGACAACGTAGTCGTCCTCCTCATAGCCCTCAGCATAGAAGTCGTTGTCGTCCAGCTTGGGCTCGGTGGAGATGGCCTTCACGGTGACATACTCGCCCTTGGAATCGCTCTTCACCTTGGAGACCTGGCCCAGATAGTAATTGATCTCGACCACGGTCACGGTGGCGTCGGCGTCGTCGATGTAGATCTCGGTGACGGTGCCCTTGCCGGTGTACTTCCAGGTGGAGTCGTCCTTGGAGGTGGGGATGTTGTCATCCACGTCCTTATCTTCCTTGCCGTTGACATAGGCAGTCCAGGTGTAGCCCTCGTCCTTGGCATTGTCGCGCAGGGTGCACACAGACTTGCCCAGATCCTTGTAGACCTCGTCGATGTCCTGGCCGGAAGTATAGGTGTAGGTGGGGGTGTTGGGAACGGTGATGATCTCGTCCTTGTCCAGCATGCGGACCTTGGAGGCGATCAGGCCGCCGTTCTCGGTCAAATTATCGGTCTTGCTGGTGTGCCGGCCTCGGTCTTGACGTTGTAGGTGCCGGTGCCCCAGGTGGTGGCGGGACGGCCATAGATGGTCTCGGTGTCGGTCTTTAGACCAGGTCGAAGTTCTTGTAGCCCAGGGTCTGCAGGTAGTTGAACTCCAGGGAGTAGATGATTCCCTGGTTCTCGTTGTAGTACACACCCAGCAGCTCGTTGTACTGGACAGGCACGGCCTTGGTCAGGGCGTTGAACACCAGCTCAGCCACGTTGTCGCGGGTCAGCCCGGCGTTGGCGGTGAGCTTCAGGTCGCCATACAGGCCCAGAGCGGTGCCCTTGGCGGTGGCGGCCAGCATCCAGTCATTGCCGAAGTCAGCGGCGCTCTGGAAGTAGCCCAGGGCGCGGCACAGCATCAGCACGGCCTGCGCGGTGGTCACGGTGGCGTTGGGATCGAACTTGCCGTCGCCCACGCCGGCCACGATGCCCAGGCTGGAGCACAGGTTCACATAGCCCCTGCGCCCAAGCGGGGACGTCGGTGAACACATTGGTCTCCGCGAACTGGTTGACGTTCACACCGGCGCCATACAGCATGGTGCAGATGATGACCGCCATCTCGGCGCGGGTGACTACGTTCTCGGGGCCGAAGGACCCGTCCTCGTAGCCTTCGAACATGCCGATGGCAGAGGTGACCGCCACGGCATCCTGATTGACGATCTCAGCCTTGTCGGTGAAATCGTCGATACCCTTAGCGCTGGAACCCACGACCATCATGCCCAGGAGCATAACGGAAGCCAGAGCCAGGCTGAGAGCACGCTTCAGGTTTCTCATTGGATATTCCTCCTTTTTATATTGACAAAAGTCGCTGTTTTTTGACAAACCGGGCCTTTTCCAGAACATTTTGGCCCACTATGCCTGTACAACACTTCTGACGCAGGAGGAATTGGTTATAAAAAGGGGAAGATCAGGGGAAAAATCCCCGAGATCACGCCTAAAAAGTTTCCCTGGTAGACATTTGGTAGACACGCAAAACAGAAGGAACGGCAGGGCCCTGAAACCCAGGCTCCCGCCGCCCTTTTTTGGTAGACTTTTGGTAGACATTTCGCTTTTTTACATTTCACCGCTGCGGCACTTCCTCCGGGATACCCCCCTGCTTTGCCGGTAGTTCTCAGCAGCCATGGATCAAAAAAAATTTTCAGGGGTACTTGACATGGAGTGGACTCCAGGTGCTAATCTGTTATCAGGCGGTCCTGCGTGAGCCGCTGTCTAATTGCAGCAGGAGGCGGTTTCTATGACTATTGCGGAGGTCAGCAAAAAATATGAGCTGTCCGCAGATACACTGCGCTATTATGAACGAATCGGCCTAGTTCCCCCTGTTCCCCGCAATAAAAGCGGGATACGAGACTACGATACAGAGTCCTGCCAGTGGGTCGAGCTGATGAAGTGCATGCGTTCCGCCGGGGTACAGATCGAGGCTCTGATCGAATATGTCGCCCTGTTCCAGCAGGGGGGATGAGACCATCGGTGCCCGCAAGGCTCTGCTGATAGAACAGCGCGATCAGCTTGTGGAGCGGATGGCGGAGATGCAGCGCTCTCTGGACCGGCTGAATGACAAAATCGAACGGTACGATCAGGGGCTGATGACCAAGGAGCATCTGCTCCGTCATCTCCAGTCGCAGCAGTCCCGGCCAGACTAAACCTGGAACTGGATAAAATGCAGGAGGACATCCCTATGAAACATGAGATCATTCACACAATTTTTGAACGCGGCGGTGAGAATACTGCCTTTGCCCAGTATTTTGTGGGACAGAGCTATCTGAATATGCTCTCCACCCAGGGAGTAGCCATCGGCAACGTAACCTTTGCGCCCGGCTGCCGTAACAACTGGCACATCCACCATGCCTCCAAAGGGGGGGACAGATCCTGCTGTGCACTGGCGGCCGGGGGTGGTACCAAGAGGAAGGGCAGCCCGCCCGCGCGCTGCGTGCCGGGGACGTGGTCCATATCCCAGCAGGCGTCAAACACTGGCATGGGGCGGAAGCGGACAGCTGGTTCATCCATCTGGCAGTGGAGGTCCCAGGGGAAGGCACCCGCAATGAATGGTGTGAGCCGGTCAGCGATGAGGAATATTCCAAATTAAACTTATCGGAAGCACTTTTTGAGCATCTTCTCTTTCTCCCGTTCGTGCTTGCGTTCCCTCTCTTCCTCTGGTATAATGAGCGCAGTATCCTCCCCCCGCAACGACGTATGTAAATTGAGGTGTTGTAATTATGAGAAAGAGAATCGTTTTTTCCCTTATGGCAAGCATTCTGCTCCTGCTCTCCGCCTGCGGCTCCATCCCCGGCATGGAGGGGGGAAGCTCCTCCGGCGGCAGTGCCAGCAGCAGCGACGGCACCTACCATGTAGGCGATACCATTTCCACCGCTTTCTTTGATTTTACAGTCAACAGCGCCGTGGCCTCCGCCGATCATGAGGGTTACACTGCCCAGGACGGCTATAAGCTGGTGGTGGCCGATTTGACTATCAAGAACACCGAGACTTATTCCATGCCAATGGGACAATATGATTTTATGATCGCCTGGGGTGACGGAGATGAGGACTTTGCCTATCCTCTGAACCAGTATTGTGAGTCCCAACTGGCTGATGAGTATGAGATTCCCATTGCCGGCAGTGCGGAAGGCTCTCTGGTCTTTGAGGTCCCCTCTGATCAGAAGGACTTTGCTCTCGGCTTTGAGGAGTACTATGAGGATGAGTCCGTCGGTGATCTGTATGTGGTGTACTTTACCGCTGAATAAGGAATCATTTCATGTATTTTGATACCCATGCCCACTACGACTCCGGGGCCTTCAACGCCGACTGGAAGGAACTTCTGGCCTCTATGCCCCAGAAGGGGTGGAGCTGATCGTCAACCCGGGCTGCGACCTGGAGAGCTCCCGTACCGCCGTGGCCCTGGCGGAACAATTTCCCCTTTGTCTATGCCGCCGTGGGAGTTCACCCCTCCGACTGCGGAGAATGGGGGGAGGGACCCTGCTGGAGCTGCGGCAGCTGGCCTCCCGCCCCAAGGTGCGGGCCATCGGAGAGATCGGCCTGGATTACTACTGGAAGGACAACCCGCCCCGGGCTCTCCAGCAGAACGTGTTCCACCGCCAACTGGAGCTGGCACAGTCCCTCCGCCTGCCCATCATCGTCCACGACCGGGAGGCCCACCAGGACTGCCTGTCCGTCGTCCGAGCCCACCCGGGGGCCACCGGGGTGTACCACTGCTACTCGGGCAGCCTGAGGACGCCAAGGTGCTGGTCAAGCTTGGGTGGATGCTCTCCTTTACGGGAGTCATCACCTACAAGAACGCCCGAAAGGCCCTGGAGGTCATCGACTGGCTCCCTATGGACCGGATCATGATCGAGACTGACTCCCCTATCTGACCCCCGAGCCCTTCCGGGGCAAGCGGAACGACTCCGGCTATGTCCATCTGGTGGCAGAGGCCATCGCCCAGGTGAAGGGGGTCCCCGGAGGAGGTCGCTGCGGTGACGCTGGAAAATGGCCGGCGGTTTTTGGCATTTCCTAAGGTGACGCATCAAGCAGGGGCCGCCAGAACGGCGGCCCCTGGGCTATTTTAAAAAAGGATGTTTTCTCATGACCATAACCTACGAGTATGAAGACGCCCTCTATGTGAATCTCACCAACAAGTGCAACTGCAACTGCGAATTCTGCCTGCGTCACGGCCGGAAGGAAGGCTCCATTTATACGGAGGACTCCCTCTGGCTGGAACGGGAGCCCACCCGGGAGGAGGCGCTGGACAGCTTCCTCAGCCCGGGACGTCTGCTCCTACCGGGAGATCGTCTTCTGCGGCTATGGGGAGCCCACCTACCGCCTGGACGATATCCTCTGGCTGGTAGACCAGCTGAAGGAGCGTTTCGGCCGAAGGCTGCCACCTGTGCGCATCAATACCAACGGCCACGCCAACCTGATCCTCGGGCGGGACGTGGTGCCCGAGCTGAAGGGCCGCATCGACACTCTCTCCATCTCCCTCAATGCGGTCACTGCTGCAGAATATACGGCTCTGTGCCATCCTGCTCAGGGAGAGGCGGCCTATCAGGCTATGCTGGACTTTGCCCGGGAGGCCACCCGGTATGTCCCCCATGTGGTGCTTACCATTGTGGACAAGGACAAGAGCTCGGAGGAGATCGAGACCTGCAGGCAGATCGCCGCTGAGCTGGGGGTGAAGCTGCGTATCCGCAGCTTCATCGACTCCTGAGGTGTTGTCCGGCCCTGCACCCATGCAATAAAAGAGGCTGTCCATCCCGCCGGGGTATGGACAGCCTCTTTTACTGTGATTTTACGCCGTCAGCTCCAGCTCCTCCAGCGCTTCCCGTTCATTGTCGGCCGAGAAGCAAACCGGCCGGCCCAGTCGTAGACCTCCACGTGGCCCCTTACCCATACGATGTTATAATCCATACTGTCTTGCTCCTTTCCGTTTTCTGTGCTCTCAGTATAGCGGAAAAAAAGTCCTATAAACCGGACTTTTATCGCGGCGGAGGAAGAGAGTATTTTGTTTTTTGCAGGACGTCACGGGGACATGGTCTTACAGGACTGTCCTCTCTTGATGCTCGCGCAGGGACAGACTTGGTCCTTCACGCCGGTTTCGGTCCGGCGCGGGGAAAGGCCCCCCATCCGTCACCGCTCACGCCGTGCCACCTTCCCCCAGGAGGGGGAGGGGCTTGAGGGCAGCTCTGGGAGCCGCCCTTATATGGCACCTTCAGTCACTTCGTAGGGGCGCGCATTGCGAGCCCGCCAGCTTCCTACCGCCCCCTGTTCTGCCAGGGCAGGCGCAATGCCGCCGTGGGGTGTGCACGCCATGCGCCCCCCCCAAGCGCAAAAGAAGATCGGCTGAACTTGAAAAGTTCAGCCGATGTTCTTTACTCCTCTACGTAGTCGTCATACTCGGAGGGACAGCCGGTTTTCTTTCTCAGCTTCTCTCCGGCGCAGCCGCAGAACTCCGCCACCTTATCCCAGTAGGCGATGACCGCGCATACCACGGCGGCGGTGGTAAGCGACAGGGCCACGATCTTCAGTACGAAACGGGCGACCTTCATAAACGGGATGCCTCCTTTTCCGGTGATTCGTGTCTCTAGTGTACACGATTCTTTGGAAAATTACAATCGTTTTTCCAAATTTTCATGTGCCCTTTTCTTCCGGGCATCAGCGGGACAGCACGAATTGATACTCATCGTCGATATAGTTGGGGATGCTGTACAGCACCGCCACCGCGTCGATGCCGTTGTCCTGGATATAGCCCTGGATGCTGCTCAGGTTATACCTGGGGTCAAACAGGTGGATCTGGGAGAAGCTCTGAGTCAGGAAGGGGGTCAGACTGTCGGAGTAGGAGTCCCGGATCAGCAGCAGGCGGGGGGCGTCGGTCAGGCCGGTCTCCACCACGCACAGGGGCTGGACACCCCCCAGAAAGTAGGAGTATTTGTCCTTTACTTCCAGATAGCTGTCCACATAGAGGCTTCCCTGGGATGGGGTCCCGTCAAAATAGGAGGTCACCTTCACCCCATCCGCCGGGATGTAGGTGTCGATCCGGTCCGGGGCCACCCAGCGCACCCCGGAGGCGGAGAAGATGGTCCCATAGAACTGGTCGGTCACAGTCGTCCTCTCATAGTCCGCCAGATCCACCGGCTCCATCCCCATGGCCTCCATCAGGGCGGTGTAGCCGTAATAGGCGCCCAGGCTGGTCCAGTGGTGGTCGGTGCGGTAGTAGAGCTCCTCCCGCTGTGGGCGGAGAGGACGGAGAGCAGATCCAC
>VOFB01004384.1_pt1 | contig 32609 bp, 44 predicted proteins | sample 5384141 | NCBI WGS metagenome assembly VOFB01 (sample SAMN12384721, study PRJNA508395) | human gut metagenome | isolation source: healthy gut A | host: Homo sapiens | reverse complement strand
CCCGCGACCGCGTTCGTGTTCAACACCGTCGCCGACCAGTACGGCAAAAACTCCTACTTCAAGGTCCTCTCCGGCAACATCAGCACCATGACCGTTGTTAACGCCCGCACCGGCGACAATGAAAAGCTCGGCAACACGTTCTTCCCGAAGGGGCAAGGACAACACCAAGACCGCGAAGGTCTGCTGCGGCGACATCGGCGTGTTCACGAAGCTTGCCTCCGTCCGCACCGGCGACACGCTCTGCCAGCCCGGCAAGCTCGTCACCATCAAGCCCATGACCTATGCAGAGCCCTGCTACCGCATGGCCATCTACGCCAAGACGAAGGGTCAGGAAGACAAGGTCGCCGCCGGTCTCGTCAAAGCTGAACGAGGAAGATGCCTCCCTTCACCTACGGCAACGATCCGGAGACGAAGGAAATGATCATCGCCGGTGTCTGCGACATCCACCTGAGCGTCATCATTGCCAAGCTCCTGAGCAAGTATAAGGTCGAGGCCGAGCTCCGCCCGGCGAAGATCGCCTACCGCGAGACCATCAAGAAAAAGGTCGAGATCCACGGCCGTCACAAGAAGCAGTCCGGCGGCCACGGCCAGTTCGGCGACGTTTATATCCGCTTCGAGCCGCAGAGCGAGTCCGAGGACATGATCTTCGCCGATGAGACCGTCGGCGGCTGCGTGCCGAAGAACTTCATCCCGTCCGTCGAAAAGGGCCTGCGCAACTGCATCGGCAAGGGCGTTCTGGCCGGTTATCCGGTCGTGTTCCTGAAGTCCACACTGTACTTCGGCTCCTATCACCCGTCGACTCCTCCGATATGGCGTTCCAGACCGCTGCCGGCATCGCCTACAAGGGAAGGCCTGCCCACCGCCGGTCCGACCCTGCTCGAGCCGATCGGCGAGCTGAAGGTCTTCATCCCGACGCCAACATGGGCGATATCATCGGCGACCTCAACAAGCGCCGCGGCCGCGTGATGGGCATGAACCCCGGGATCCCGACAACCGCGGTTGGCAGATCGTCGAGGCTGAGGTACCCATGGGCGAAATGAGCAGCTACGCCATCGACCTGCGCTCCAGTCGGCGGCCGCGGCTCCCTAAGCCTTCGTCCGCTACGAGGAGGTCCCGCAAGATCAATCAGGCGAAGAAGATCATCGAGGGACGCCAGAAGGCAGACGAGGAATAATCCAGAAATCACTAAATGGCCGGTGCGAGGAATTCGCACCGGCCATTTATTATCGCTTCTTTTCACATTCCTGCAGCATGGCGCGGAAGTCGCGCTGCAACAGCGGCAGGTCCTCCTGTGCCTCGTAATAGGCGTGCCCGGAGTGCGGGAGCATCGTGACGACGGCCTGCGGGACATCCGCAACTCCCGCGCGCTCCGCACGGAGACAAGCTCGTCTCGTTCCGAAAATACGCCCGGCAGGGCACGGCGAGCTGCCGCACGAGCGGCCGTGTCCGGCGGATCTCACCGAACAGCTCGAAAAAGCGCGGCCAGCCTAAGATAGTGCAGCACATTGCGGTCCCGCTCCACGCCATAGGCCGCAACCGCCGCCTGCCCCCACGGGTCCCTCGGCGTGCCGCCGTAGTTCAGCCACGCATTGCGCAGCGCGCGGGGACGGACGTCCACGTGGAGGGGCACATTCAGCAGAAACAGGCCCTCGACCGGCGAACGCACGGCCTCCTGCACGGCAAACAGCGTCCCCATGGAATGCGCCGCGATCACGACCGTCTCATGCCGTGCGCGCAGCTCGGCAAACGCCTGCCGGGTCTGCTCCCGCCAGACCGCCATGGAGGCCGCAGAGAAATCCCGCGCACCGCCGCCATGCCCCTGCAGAAGCAGATTGCAGAAGGACCAATCCTGCGGCACGAGCGGCAGGAAGGGGGCAAACTGCGCGGGCGACCCGAGGATGCCGTGCACGAACAGCACCGCGCAGGCTGCGCCAGGCAGAAGGCGCTTTTCCGTCTCGCGTATCATGGTGGCTCCTCCGTTCAAGTTCATTTTCGCTCAGACTTGTTCTCCATTCGCTCAGCAAGATCGTCGAACGTGACAAATCGATAGCCAAGCGCGCGGAGCAGGCGGATGATGGCCTCGACCTTCCGTCGGTAGGTCAGCAGGCCGCGGTGAAGATCCTAGCGGTCGTAGAGATTCAGTCCCGCAAGCTCCGGCTGATGCTGCCGCGAAAGCTCAAACGGATGCAGATAAAACACATAGTAATCCTGTTCGCGCAGATAGCTGCGCAGGAGCGGCAGGACAAAGCTCCAGTTGCTCAGGCGCACATAACCGCCGCCGGAGATCGGGTAATTCTGCCCGAACAGGCGCTGGCACGACAGGCTGAACTCGTAAAAATCGCCCTTGCGGTAGATGCCGGGGCGCAGCTCGCGGTAGCTCGTCATGTCCAGATGCTTCACATGGCGCGCGGCCGGAAAATCCATCCGGCTCGAATCGTAGCGGAAGCCAAGCTGCCGCACAATATCGAGCTTTTCCTCGTCCAGTCCGAAGCACGGCGCGCGATAGCCGCTGACCTGCGTGTGAAAGGCCGTCTCAAGCTGCTGCTTGCCCGCGAGCGTCGCGCGGCGGAAGTGCTCGTCGTCCATGCCGCACGGCGGCACATGCTCCAGCCCGTGCAGCGCGAGGCGGTGGCCCCGGTCAACATAGCGCTGCACCTGTTCCCGCTCGCGCAGAGCCGTCCGGCAGACGGCAAACATCGTCGCGCGGATCTGATATTGTTCCAGCAGGCGGATATAGATATCCAGCCCGTCCAGCATGTGCCGCCTCACCCGCTGCCCGGACTTTGCCACGCACTCCGTGTCGGCAAAATCCTCGACATCGATCGTGAAAACGGCGTATTTCTCTCTCATTTCCCTGCTCGCTGTATTCCGGATTGGCAGGCGTTGCCCGCCGGGAGTCTCTATTGTAATGCATGTGCGGGTGGAAGTCAACCGGCAGGACCACAGGCCGCACGAAAAGCAGACGAACCCGGCAGAAATCCCGCCGGGTTCGTCTGAAATGTGATTTAATCGTTTCTGCGCGAAAAAGATCGATTTTTGGGATCGTCCGCACCGAACTTGGGAAATATTATTTCCCCGCCCGTCTGTTTCGACAGATTATCCTGCCGGAATATGATACCTTTAATCGCGGGATGCACGCGGCGCGAGCGCGACCGCCACGGCCGTCATGTCATCCTCTGCCGGAAGGCCTGCGATGAGCAGCGCAGCAAGCTCCCGCGGCGAATCTCCCGCAAAGCCCGCCACGGCGCTCTGCATCTCCCGCGCCATCGCTGACCAGAACGAGCATCTCTCCTCCCCGAAGGGGACAGCCGGTACCGCTCCGGCGCGTGATCTCCTCCCACCCCCACGCCCGGCGGAAGCGAGGCTGTCCCCAGTTTTTGACCGTATCCCCGCAGCGCAGGTACGACGGCGCTGCGCCCCACTTCAGCAGCTCCGCCTCCCCCGCTGGTCAGATCGATGTGCAGCAGGTCCACGGTGGAAAAGCAGCCGTCCCCGCGCAGCAGGTAGGTCCCGTTCAGGATGCGCAGCGCATCGAGCGGCGCGACGCCTGCGCGCAGCAGGTCACCGAGCAGATGCACGCAGTCCGCGCTCAGTCCGGCGGCAGGCTCCCCCGTGCCCATGCCGTCGCACAGCAGCACATAGTAATCGTTCCGCGGGCCGGGGAAGCAGGCGCCCCGGTCGCCGTTCGCGGCGGCCCCGTGCCGCCCGGCCGTACAGATGCCTGTCACGGCGCGGTAGCGCGGCGCATCGGGCTGCGGCGCGCCAAGCTCGGCTTGCATCCGGCGCAGATATTCCGCCACGCAGCCGAATTCCTCAGACAGCAGCGCGCGGCTCTCCTGCAGCTGCACGCGGTAGCGGCGGCGGTAGAGCATGCTCTCCAGCTCCTGATCGAGCGCCGCAAGGAAGCCGTCAAAATGGCAGCAGCCCTCGCGGAACTCCGCCGGGAAGTCCGCAGCCTCCGCCTTGCCGCGCTGCAGCAGCCGCCCGGCTGCCTGCTCGAGCGCATCATAGGTCTGGCGGGCATTGTGCTGCCAGCAGCGGTGGAAGCGCGCACAGCAGCGGCAGATGCGCTCCGCCGCCCCGTCATAGACGCTGTCCGCCTCGCTCTGGCCTCGCTCCTGCACCGGGAGTTGAGCCTGCAGCAGCTCGAGCACCTGCGCCGCATCCCCATGCGGCGCGCGGCCAGCCTCCGCCGCGGCGGGGCCGGAGGCCCGGAGCGCACCGGTCCGCCGCAGCCACAGTCCGAGCGGTATGCCGATGCCGATGGCGGCAAATGCGGCGGGCGTCCCCACACCGCCCAGCCACAGAACGCCGCAGCACAGCGCGCCGCCGAGGAGCACGCGGGCGGGATCACTGCGCACGACCCGCGCTGTCACGGCAGGCAGCAGCAGAGCCGCCGTCACGCTCCAGCCGAGATTTCCCGTCAGGCCGAGCGCCGCAGCGGCAGCGCACACGGCCGACAGCTCCGGCGCGCCGTAGACCATGGCGCAGCCCCCGATGAGCCCCGGATCGACGGGCAGACCGAGCGCCGTCAGGCCGCTCAGCCCGCTCAGCAGCGCCGCAAAAATACAGCGGCCGCCCCCTGCTCTCCCGCTCCGGTCCCGCAGCGCAGGACGGCCGTTCCCACACCGGCCGCCGCGCTGACCGTGAGCCACTGCAGGGCGGGCCGCCACCCGCCGTTCCCCGCCGAAGACCTGCAGGCTGCCGAGCAGCTGGGGCCGTTCCGGCCGCCATGGCAGGCAGGAACCACCGCGTCGCCAGGAGCGCCGTGCCCTGAAACACCACGATCGCCGCCAGCAGCAGGGGCCGTCAGCGCGATGCGCTCGGGCCGCCATGGCAGGCTCGCACAGCAGGGCATAGCCCGCCGCCGCGCCGAGCGCCGCCGACAGAGACCGCCGCCCGAACGGCAGCGAGGCCGTCAGGGCAGGCCCCCCGAGCGGCAGGGGCCAGCCCGCCGATCTGCGCCCCCCGGCCGTCAGGAAGCCGCTCCCGAGCAGCAGCAGGCACTCCCGAGCCCGTGCAGCCGGACGGACGCACGCGGCAGCCGCTGTTTCGCCAGAAGCTGCTGAGAACCGGACTTTTTCATGAGCTCCTCCCTCTCCGGTGCGCGGAGAAGGCCGAGCCGCCGCGCTGCCGAACGATTTGTCCCGATTTTAGCACGCAGGGTGCAAAAAGTTTTGTCGGGAAATCGGAGCGGAAATTTTTCCGGGAAAAACTTGTGCAGCTTCCGGAAACCGTGTATAATATTGCCATTGAGGTGATAAATATGGGTAAGGAACTGAATTCAAGCTGGCCGCCGCAAACGATGCCGTTCTGGACTGTCTGCTGGGCGACCCCGAAACGGCCGCGCGGATGGAGGGCCCCATCGTGTGCACGCCGATGGAAACGACCTATTTTGACACGGAGACGAATGCGTTCCGCACAAATCACTGGACGCTCCGCCGCCGTCAGGAGGGCAGCCGCAGCGTCGTCTGCGTCAAGACGCCCCAGCCGGAGCCGTTCGCCCGCGGTGAATGGGAGGTCGAGGCCCGCGCTGTGGACGACGCCGCCATCGAATGGCTGCTGGACTTCGGCGCGCCGCGGCAGCTGCTGCAGCTCTACGGCGAAGCGCCGCTGCGCCCCGTGTGCGGCGCGCGGTTCCTGCGCCGCAGCGTCATGCTCCGTCTGGCAGACGGCAGCCGCGCCGAGCTGGCGTGCGACTGCGGCGTGCTGCACGGCAAAACGGAGGAGCTTCCGTTTGCCGAGGTCGAGCTGGAGAGCAAGGAGGGCGCGCCGGACGCCGCAAAGGCCCTTGCCGACCGGCTGGCGAAGCAGTATAACCTGCGCTGGGAGCCGCTGAGCAAATTTGCCCGTGCCAATGCACTGAAATGACAAAAATGCCGGGAGCGAAAGCTCCCGGTCAGCTTGGAAATCGAAAGAATCCCTTCGGGATTTACCTGCCTTCAAAATTGCAAATGAAATTTTTGTAGAATTATTTTGCAATTTTGCCGCTGCGGCGGATTATTGAACGCGAAAGGGAACCCTGACGGTTCCCTTTCACACATTCCTTCCCTCCGAAACTTTCGGCTGGGCATTTTTTCGACAGTCAGAGATGCCGGGAGCTTTCGCTCCCGGCATCAGTTTATTTATGCAGCAGGCTTACTGGACGTCCTCGATCAGGCCGTAGCCGCCGTCGTTTCTCTTATAGACCACGGCGAACGCGCCGTCGTTCTCCTCATCCTTGAAGGCAAAGAAGCTGTGCTCCAGGAGCTCCATCTGCAAGATGGCCTCCTCGTGCGTCATGGGCTTCATGGGGAACCGCTTTGTGCGGACGATCTCAAAGGTATTTTCTTCGGGCTCCGGCGCAAACGACGTGGCATCCGGCTGACGGACGAAGGCATCCTGCCGCAGGCGGCGGGCCAGACGGGTCTTGTTCTTGCGGATCTGGCGCTCGATCGTGGCGACCGCAGCGTCAATAGATGCATACATATCGGAAGTCGCCTCGCTGGCGCGGAAATAGGTACCGGCGGCATGAACCGTGATCTCGGCCTTATTGCGTTCCTTCTCGACCGAGAAGGTAACAAGTGCCTCCGCATCATCCCGGAAGAAGCGCTCGAGCTTCATGACCTTCTTCTCAGCGTAGGCATGAACGCTCTCGGGCAAGCTGACTTTTTCTCTGTGAACTGGAATTTCATTCGAAGTCGCTCCTTTCTTGATTGGGCCGATTGGGGATCTGCTGGTATGATTATACCACCTTTTGCCGAAACATGCAAGTAGAGAAATAAGCTTGCTGCTAAGCCCCGTCCGGGCCCTGCAGCAAGCTGTATTTTTTCAGGAGTTTTCCATTTCCTCCGAGAGGAGCTGATCCATCACAAGGCGGTAGATCGTCTCGGCATTGCGGGAAAACGCCCCCGCCAGACGGTGCGCCTGCTTCTGCGTCGGGGCCATCAGCTCCAGCCGCAAAGGTCGCTGACCTCGTCGTTCAGGGCTCATCTGCACGGTAAAATCGCCGCACTCGCGCGCCTGATCTCCGTTTTGACAAAGCTGCTGCGCCGCACGTCGCGATTATAGCGCTCCACGGCCGCGCGTGCCCGCTGCATGACGGATAGGCCACAGAATCCTCCGTCACGGAGCCGGCCTGCGCCCCTTTTTCCGTAATGACATAACGCCGCCGTCGACCCGCTCCAGATGGCCGGACTCGATCATCTGCGGCAACGGCCTCCGCCACGTCGAAATAGCTCAGGCCGTCATCCTGATAGGACAGCTCATAGATCTTCTGCAGATCGACGGGATAGGCGACCCGCGCCATAATATATAAGATCAGGACCTTAACGTCCAGCATATCATGAACAAAGCCATGCCGCTCCATGCTCGCCCGCTCCTTTCTCTCTCATCTCTTGAAAGCAAAAATATTATTATACAGGCTTTCGGAAACCCTGTCCAGCCAAAAAGTTACGGAGGGAGGAAGCGTGTGAAAGGAAACCGTCAGGGTATCCTTTCGCGTTTGATCCCCCCGCCGCAGCGGAAAAACTGCAAAATAATCTTACAAAGTTCTATTTTACAATTTTGAATGCAGTCCGGCGGAAAAATCGAAGGGACTTTTCGACATACTGTATTATTATAGCAAGTCCGACCGCAATTGACAACTTTTTTTCACCGAAACCGCAAAAATTGCATAGGATGAGAGTAGGAGGTGCTGTCATGTCCAAAACCTGCTTTCTGCTCGGCGGAGACGAGCGCCAGCGCTGGCCGCACAGGCCCTGCTGGACGCCGGGCTCGAGGTCCGCTGCTGCGGCGTGCCCGGCATGCCTGAGGCGCTCCCGGCTCCCGCCGACTTTGTCATTCTTCCGTTTCCCGCCCTGCAGGGCGAGCGCCTGCGCGGGACCGCCGCACCGGAGCGTACCGCCGTGTTCGCCTGCTGCCGCCGCGGTACACGGGTCTATGGCGGCGGGCTCAGCCCGCTGCGGCAGGCCCTGCTCGACTGCGGCGCGGAGCCTGTCGAGCTTTTCGGCACGGAGCCGCTGACAACGCACAACGCCGTGCCGACAGCCGAGGGCGCCATCGCCCTTGCCGTGCTGCACAGCCCGTACCGGCTGCACGGCGCGCCCTGCCTTGTCATCGGCTACGGGCACATCGGCCGCGTGCTGGCAAACAAGCTGCACGGCCTTTCCGCCCGCGTGACCGTCGCAGCGCGCAGGCCGTCCGACCGCGCCATGGCTGAGGCGTTCGGGCTGGAGGCCGACGAAACGGGCCGCTATGCCCGCGGTCTTGCCTATCACTTTGTGTTCAACACCGTGCCTGCACCCGTGCTGACGCAGGACCAGCTCGCCGCGCTTCTGCCCGGCTGCCTGCTGGTGGAGCTGGCCTCTGCGCCGGGCGGTATCCCGGCCTGCACGCGGACGGATGTCACCCGCATCGACGCGCCGGGCCTGCCCGGAAGATTCTGTCCCGCAAGTGCGGGCGCGGCCTATGCCGCCGCAATTCTCGAACAGGAAGGAGCGTTCCCAGCATGAAACCGACTGTCGGCTTTGCCCTGTGCGGCTCGTTCTGCACATTCCGAAAGGCCATTGACGCCCTGCGCGCCCTGACAGCGCAATATACGGTCGTCCCCATTTTTTCGGACGCCGCGTGGGAGACGGACACCCGCTTCGGCGCGTCGGCGGATTTCCGGGCGGAGGTCACGGCGCTGTGCGGCACGGAGCCGCTGCACACGCTGGCGCAGGTCGAGCCGCTCGGCCCGAAGCACCTGCTCGATCTGCTGATCGTCGCGCCCTGCACGGGCAACACGCTCGGCAAGCTTGCAAACGGCATCGCCGACTCGCCCGTCAGCTTTGCCTGCAAGGCGCATCTGCGCAACGGCCGCCCCGTGCTGCTGGCCGTTTCCACGAACGACGGTCTGTCCGGCAGCGCCGCGAATCTGGGTGCGCTGCTGGCCCGCCGTCATTTTTACTTCGTCCCCTTTCGGGCAGGACAGCCCGACCGGCAAACCCCGCCAGCCTTGTGGCACATTTTCCCTGCTGCCGGAGGCGGCCGAGGCAGCGCTGCGGGGTGAGCAGCTCCAGCCGCTGCTCGTCTGAGGACTTGCAAAAGCAGACGGCAGCGGATATAATAGGGGCATGATCCAAATGAAACGGAGGAAGCACTATGCCGCAGTTCAGCATCATCATCCCGGTCTACCGGGTCGAGGAATATCTGGAAAAATGCGTGGACTCCATTCTGGCCCAGACGTGTCAGGATTTTGAGCTTCTTTTGATCGACGACGGCTCGCCCGACGGCGAGAGCGGCGCGATCTGCGACCGCTATGCGGCCTCGCACCCGAATCAGGTGCGCGCCCTGCATCAGCCAAACGGCGGCGCAGGCGCGGCGCGCAACCGCGGTATCGAGCTGGCGCAGGGCGACTATCTGCTGTTCGTCGACGGCGACGACTGGCTCGCACCGAACCTGCTGGAGGACCTTTCCGCCTCCATCGCGGCCACACCGGCAGACCTCTATCTGTTCGGCGCGCTCGTCGAGCGGGACGGCAAGGTCACGGGCGAGCTGCACGAGGAGCTTCCGGCCGATCTTCCCACGCATACGAAGGACGCGCCCCAGCTGTTCTTCGGCGTTATGGCCCCGTGGAACCGCGCCTATCGCCGGACGCTGTTTACCGAGGGCGGCATCCGCTTTGCCACGAAGGTCTGGTATGAGGATATCCGCATCGTGACGAAGGTGCTGGCACTGGCGGAGCAGGTCGTCCGCCTGCCGGGGGCCTACTATCACTATCTCCAGCGCGAGGGCAGCGCGATGAACAACAAAAACTGCGCCCGCAATGTGGAGATCCTCTATGCCTTTGACGACATTCTCGGCTGGTTCGGGGAGCACGGCCTGCGCGAGGCCTACCGCGACGAGCTGACGTTCCTTGCCATCAGCCATCTTCTCATCGCCGCCTCGGTGCGCGTGGCGCGCATCGACTGCAAGAGTGAGCTGCTCGGGCAGTTCCGCGATTACATGGAGAAAAACTTCCCCGACTTCCGCGAAAATCGCTATCTGCCGCGGCTCGACCGCAATAAGCGCCTCGTCTACCGTCTGCTGCTGAAGCGCCGCTACCGCGCCGTCCGGCTGCTGTTCCGCGTGAAGGACGCGCTTGGAAGGTAAACAGCTATGCGAAAGCCCGGCTCATTCGAGCCGGGCTGTTGTCAAAAAGTCCCTTCGGGCTTTTTCGCCAAACTGCTTTCAGAATTGCAAAATAGATTTTTGTAGTACTATTTTGCAATCCTGCCGCTGCGGCGGGTTATTTAACGCGAAAGGACACCCTGACGGTTTCCTTTCACACTTTTCTTCCCTCCGAAACCTCCGGCTGGCCAGGTTTTCGACAGCCTGAGCCCGGCTCGAGCCGGGCTTCTTTTCCAATTCAATTGCAGGAAAAATTCACCCGCCGCGGCGGCTGCGCGCCGCATCGATGGCCAGCACGATCAGCAGGGCCGGAAGGACATCCTCCTCACGCGGGACGGAGAGATGGTAGGTATCCGTCCAGTGGAGCAGCTCCCTTGGAAAATGCCGCCACGCTCCGGCCGTCCGATGCCGTGATGCTGTAGTCCAGGCCGAACACGTCGCCCTCGATGTCCCAGTCATAGCAGTCCAGCGTGAACGACGAGCGCAGCAGAGAGAAGTTCTGCTCCACGCAGCCGATACTCTCCTCGCCCACCAGGAGCTCGAAGCTCGCCAGCAGCGACAGCTCCTGCCGCACCGTGGCAATATGTTCGCCCGCGGCGTTCAGAACGTGCAGCTTGTGGAGCCACGCGGGCTGACCCTCGACGATGTAGATGACGTTGTCGTCCTCATCGTAGATATCGAAGCTATCAAAAAAAGACAGCAGACGCTGCTTGAAATACAGCTCCATCGGCTCAGACCTGCCAGCCGCTGAGATAGGCCTCCTGCTCCGGCGTCAGTGCATCGATGCGCAGGCCCGCGCCATGCAGCTTCAGCCGCGAGACCTCGCGGTCGATCTCCTCCGGGATGTCATAGACCTGCCTGCCCAGCTCAGGCATGGTGCAGCAGATACTCCAGCGCCAGCGCCTGCACGGAGAAGCTCGTGTCCATGATCTCGGCAGGGTGGCCGTTGCCGGAGGCCAGATTCACCAGGCGGCCCTCGGCCAGCAGGTTCAGCGTGCGGCCGTCCGCCAGCTCATAGCCCGTGATGTCCTGCCGGCGCGGATAGACGCGCACCGCCATATCCGCCAGCGCCTCGCAGTCGACCTCGACGTTGAAATGGCCCGCGTTCGAGAGGAAGGCGTTATTCTTCATGACCTCGAAATGCCTGCGCGTCAACACGTCGCGGCAGCCGGTCGTCGTGACGAACAGGTCGCCCTGCGGGGCAGCCTCGTCCATGGGCATGACACGGCAGCCGTCCATGGAGGCCTCGAGCGCCTTGATCGGGTCGATCTCCGTGACGATAACGTTCGCGCCCATGCCCTTTGCGCGCATGGCCACACCGCGTCCGCAGTAGCCGTAGCCCGCGACAACAACGGTCTTGCCCGCGACGAGCAGGTTCGTCGTGTGCATGATGGCGTCCCACACGGACTGGCCCGTGCCGTACTTGTTGTCATAATAATGCTTGCACTTCGCATCGTTGACGTTCATCATCGGGAAGGGCAGCACCCCGGCGCGGGCGCGGGCGTGCAGGCGGTGGATGCCGGTCGTCGTCTCCTCCGCGCCGCCGAGCAGGTTTTGCCCAGAGGCGCGTAGTCCCCGCTCAGCAGGTCCAGCAGGTCGCCGCCGTCGTCGATGATGAGATCCGGGCAGCACGAGAGCGCCTCGACGAGCAGGCCGCGGTATTCCGCTGCGTTCACGCCGTGCATGGCATAGGTCTCCACGCCCATGGACGCAAGACCCGCCGCCACGTCGTCCTGCGTGGACAGGGGATTGCAGCCCGTGGCATGCACCTCCGCGCCGCCTGCCGCAAGGCAGAGCGCGAGGAAGGCCGTTTTGGCCTCCATGTGGATGGAAATGGTGATCTTCTTTCCGGCAAAGGGCTTTTCGCGCTCGAAGCGCGCACGGATCGCCACAAGGGCGGGCATAAAATCCTGCACCCAGCGGATCTTCATCCGGCCGGACTCGGCAAGGGACATATCGCGGACATGGCTCATGGTGATTTCCTCCGTTTCTGGCCTGCGGCCAGTCGAGATTTTCTGTTTTTCTGCCGTTATCATACCACAGCGCCGGTTTTTTTGCAACGTCTTCTAAAATTCACACTTTGTTGCTGGACAAGCCCATGGTTTTACGCTACAATAGCGGTAATAAAGGAGGGATCCGATTGAGCAAACTCAACTATTCCTACCACCGGTTTCTGAACAACAACCGGAATAAGGGAATTCCGAATCTCATGCTGTGGATCTGCATCGGCAACGCGCTGGTCTATTTTCTTTCCCAGTTCGGGACACCGCTGAGCCTGTACAGCGCGCTGTCCTTCGACCCTCAGGCCATTGCTCACGGGCAGGTCTGGCGGCTCTTCAGCTATATTTTCACGTTCGCCGGGATCGGCGATATGAGCATCTACTCCATTTTCAGCGTTGCTCTCGCGCTCTACTGCTCTATTGGCCAGCCCACTATCTGGAGCAGCTCTGGGGCTCACTGCGCGTGAACCTGTATTATCTGATCGGCATTCTGGCCATGGATGTCTATGCGATGCTGGTGTATTTCCTGTTCCACGTTTCCTACGGTGTCTCGGCGCTCTATCTGAACCTGTCGATGTTCCTCTCTGTCGCGGCGCTTATGCCGGAAGCGCGCGGCCTGCTGTTTTTCTTCATCCCGGTCAAAATGCGCTGGCTCGCCCTCGTAGACATCGGCGGCATTCTTTATTATCTTGTAAAGGACATCCTCGAAGCCGTCCGGTTCTGGACGCTGTATGGCAGTGCCCTCCTCGGCATCGGTCTCATTCTGGTCGCCTTCCTGCCGATCGTGGCGCAGCTGCCCTGCCTGCTCTTCTGCTGGCATGAGCTGCCGCAGCTCCTGCCGCTGTCGCTGCGCAGGCATGCCTCCCGTGCCGAGCGCAAGCGCCGCGCCGAATTCCGCCGCGCCTCCGCGCCGAAGCAGCAGCCGAACCCCAACTGGGCGCAGAATTATCAGAACCGCGCCGGGGAGCGTCCCTACCGCCACAAGTGCCTTGTGTGCGGCAGAACGGATACGGAATACCCAGACCTCGAGTTCCGCTACTGCTCAAAGTGCAAGGGCTATTGCTGCTATTGCATCGATCATATCAATAACCACGTTCATATTCAGTGAGACAGCATATCGCGCTGTAGGGGAGCGGCATGCCGCTCCCGTCCGCGAAGCGGCAAAAGCAGCGCCAATTCGGAGGAACGCACCGCCCCCAGTGCCGCACTCCCTGACGTGTCATTGCGAGGCCCCGAAGGGGGCAATCTGGGCAGGCACTGCCGTCCCGCGCAGGCTATCGGCAAAAAGCGCAATTGGCTTTTCCGTTTTAACGCTGCCCTGTACGGCTCGCAGGTGCACAGCCGGGAGAGGCATGCCTCTCCCCCTACATAGGAAACTATAAAAACCGCCTCCGTCGGAGTCCTTCCGGCGGAGGCGATTTCCGTATTTTCTTAAATTTCGATCAGCTCATACTCGCGCGAGCCGAGGCCGATCTTCTCGCCGTGCTCCGTCTGGTCCTGCCAGTGCGTCACGGTATGGACGGCATGGAACAGGTCATCGGAGGAGATATCCTCGAAGGACGCGTTCGGATTGCGCGGCATGCGGCTGCACATTTCGGCGCAGGCCTCGTCCAGCGCGACGGGGTCAAACGAGGGCAAACATGCCGACATTCGGGATGACGGGCACGTCGTTCTCTGGGTGGCAGTCGCAGTTCGGCGAAATATCCATGGCAAGGCTGATGTGAAGCTCGGGCGCCCCTGCACGACGGCCTTGGCATACTCCGCCATCTTGCAGTTGAGCAGGTGGCCGTCCGGGTCGCACACGCCCTCAATGGCATCCATCGGGCACACGGCGATGCAGCGGCCGCAGCCGACGCATTTGTTCGTGTCGATGTGCATCTTGCGGTTCTCGATCGTCGGGGCGTCGTGGGCGCAGATCTTGCGGCACGCGCCGCAGCCGATGCACTTGGACTCGTTCACGGCGGGCTTGCCGTCGGCGTGCATTTCCTTCTTGCCCGCGCGGGAGCCGCCGCCCATGCCGAGATTTTTGATCGTGCCACCGATGCCCGTGGCCTCGTGGCCCTTGAAGTGGGTCAGAGAAATGACGATATCGGCATCCATCAGTGCGCGGCCGATGCGGGCGTTCTTTACATACTCGCCGTCAACCGGAACGGCGACATCGTCCGAGCCCTTCAGGCCGTCGGCAATGATGATGTGGCAGCCCGTTGTGTAGGGCGTGAAGCCGTTGACATAGGCCGACTCGATGTGGTCGAGCGCGTTCTTGCGGCCGCCGACATAGAGCGTGTTGCAGTCCGTCAGGAACGGCTTGCCGCCGAGCTGGCGCACAAGATCCGCGACGGTCTTTGCATAGTTCGGGCGCAGGTAGGCCAAATTGCCCGGCTCGCCGAAGTGCATTTTAATGGCGACGTAGCGGTTCTTGAAATCGATCTGGTCCATCCCCGCCGTCAGCAGCAGACGGGAGAGCTTCTGCTGGATGTTTTCCTCCAGCGTGGTATGGAAGGTGGTAAAGTAGACTTTCGATGCGGCCATGTTGCATACCTCCTGATTGTGGATCGCCTCCCCCGGGTAAGGCAGGCGGTTATCGGGGACATTCCTCTATGGAAAATTATAGCGCATCTGCGCAAAAGTTGCAAGCGGACGGAAAAGGAACGCGTCCTAAAAGTTTAGGACGCGCTCCCGTTATGCAATTGGATGAGAATTACTCGGCGTGATCGACGCTGTACATGTGCTCGATCAGCTCCAGGACCTTGTTGGAGTAGCCGATCTCGTTGTCGTACCAGGAAACGACCTTCACGAAGGTGTCGGTCAGAGCGATGCCGGCCTTGGCGTCGAAGATAGAGGTGCGGGTGTCGCCGAGGAAGTCGGAAGAAACGACGGCCTCCTCGGTGTAACCCAGAACGCCCTTCAGCTCGCCCCTCGGAGGCGTCCTTCATGGCCTTGCAGATATCCTCATAGGTGGCGGGCTTAGCCAGCTTGACGGTCAGGTCCACAACGGAAACGTCCAGAGTGGGAACACGCATGGACATACCGGTGAGCTTGCCGTTCAGTTCGGGGATGACCTTGCCGACAGCCTTGGCAGCGCCGGTGGAGGAGGGGATGATGTTGCCGGTAGCAGCACGGCCGCCGCGCCAGTCTTTCTTGGACGGGCCGTCAACGGTCTTCTGGGTGCCGGTGGTGGCATGTACGGTGGTCATCAGGCCTTCCACGATGCCGAACTTGTCATTCAGGACCTTGGCAATGGGAGCCAGGCAGTTGGTGGTGCAGGAAGCGTTGGACACGAAGGTCATGTCGCTGGTGTACTTATCCAGGTTGACGCCGCAGACGAACATCGGGGGTAGCGTCCTTGGAGGGGGCGGACATGACAACCTTCTTGGCACCGGCAGCCAGATGGCCGGCAGCCTTCTCCTGAGTCAGGAACAGGCCGGTGGACTCGACAACATACTCAGCGCCGAGCTTGCCCCAGGGCAGATCGGCGGGGTTCCGCTCGGCGGAGACGGGGATCTCCTTGCCGTTGACAATGATGGAGTTCTCGGTAGCCTCGACGGTGCCGTTGAACTGGCCATGCATGGTATCGTACTTCAGCATGTAAGCGAGGTAGTCAGCCGGGCACAGATCGTTGATGCCGACGACTTCGATTTCCGGGAAGTTCAGGCTTGCACGGAAAACCATACGGCCGATACGGCCAAAGCCATTGATACCAACTTTGATAGACATAATGCGTATCCTCCATTTACGTTTGTTCCGCCGGTGCTTTGTCCGACGGTGCGATAATAATAGGATCTTGCGGTTTTTCAGCCTTTTTATTATAGCGAAATTCGCAAAAAACCGCAATCGTCAAATTTCATCAATTTCTACGGGTTTTACAGGGAAAATTGAGAAAATTGTAGAGAATCGGGATATTCCCTGACAATTTTGCGCACTTACTCCACAATGCCGAGCTCACGCAGCCGGGCAAGAAATTCCTCGACATCCGCGCGGACCTGCTCTGCGGGCGCACCCTCGAATTCCTGCAGCAGGCCCTGCGTCAACGCCTCGGCATCCGCCGCCTCCGGCAGCATGCGCCACAGAGCCGCGCCGGTCTCGTTAAGCGTCAGCATGCCGTTGAGATCCAGCGCCGTTTTCCCGGCTGGGACCAGCAGCGTCTCCCCTGCGATCTCCCGCAGGACAAAATCAAGTTTTACGTTCATGGGGCCGTCCTTTCCGCGGATCGCTCCGCCGGTTTCCTGCCTTATATTTTTGGCTTGTCAAAAGGCCCTTTCGGATTTTTCCGCCAGACTGCTTTCCAAATTGCAAAGCAAAAATTCGGCCGGGCAGGTCTTTTGACAGTCTGATTTTATCACAAGACAGGTCTTCCTGCAAGCATTCGCGCGCAAAAAAGGACTTTTTTCGCTCAATCCCTGCGCAGGACCGGCAGCAGCCGCACGCACAGGAGCGTCGTCACAACGATCTTCAGCGCGTCAAATGGCAGGAAGATCAGGCAGCCGGACACGATAGTCTTCTGAATGCTCCACTTGCCTGCCAGTACGAAGTACATATAGGGAAGGCCGATCAGGTACAGCACGGCGAGGCCCGCCACACAGGCCAGCGCGATGCGGAGCATACCGCGAACAGCGTGGCCGCGGAGTGTCGAGGCCTTCAGGTCGCGGGTCAGCAGACCGATGACCATGGCCATGAGCGGCAGACCGAGCAGGAAGCCGCACGAAGGCTTTGCCAGATACATCAGGCCGCCGCCCTCCGTGAAGATGGGCAGGCCGATGAGGCCGAGCAGAACATAGACCACCTGCGAGGCCGCTCCCCACCACGGACCGAGCAGGATGCCGGCCATGGAGGTGAAGAACACCTGCAGCGTAAAGGAAATTTCCCCGGCAGGAATGCGGAGGAAGGCGCCGATGGCAGTGAGCGCAGCAAACAGGGCCGTAAGCACGAGCGGCAGGACCGTGCTGCGCGCGCGGGAGGAATGGGTGTTGTTCATGAAGATTTCTCCGTTCTCTTTTCTCTTTTTGATTTCCGTCTGCACCGGTGGGCACGGTGCAGACGGTTTACATTTTGCCTGCGTCAGGTTTACGATAGGCGCAAGCAGTTCGCCGCCTCGCAGCGGCGATCGCGCGGTCCCACCCGAAAAAAGGCATTTACAGCCCGGAAAAAATCGGGTATACTGGAACCGGCAACCGTATTATACCGGACGGGGTCCGGAATTGCAACCATTATTTTGGAGGGAATGCCATGGGAAAGGCAGAGGTGCTGTCCCTGCTGCGGGACGGCGAATATGTCTCCGGAGAGGAGATCAGCCGCGCGCTCGGCGTCACGCGTGCCGCCGTCTGGAAGGCCGTGCAGGCGCTACGGGCCGACGGCTGCAGCATTGACTCCGTGCCGAATCGGGGCTACTGCCTGCACCGGCCGGAATCGGCCCTGAGCGATGCCGCCGTGCACGCGCTGCTGGAAGGCTGCCCCTGGCCCATCAATGTCCTGCCCACGGTGGACTCGACGAACACCTACGCCAAAGGCGCAGGCCGCGCTCGGCGCGCCGCACGGGAGCGTCTATGTCACCGGCCGCCAGACCGGCGGGCGCGGCAGACGCGGGCGGACGTTCGTCTCGCCGCCGGGCGGTGTGTACCTTTCCGTCCTGCTGCGGCCGCAGCGCGAGGCCGCGGAGCTGCTGTGGCTGACGGCTGCCGTCGCCGTGGCCATCCGCCGCGCCATCCGGGACTGCTGTCCTGCCGCGGTCGGCATCAAGTGGACGAACGATCTGGTCATCGGCAAGAGAAAAGTCTGCGGCATCCTGACGGAGCTGGCGGCAGAGGCCGACAGCGGCATGCTGGAATATGCCGTGGTCGGCATCGGCGTGAACTGCAACACGGACACGGCTGCCCTGCCCGAGCCTGCGCGTGATGTGGCCATCTCACTGCGGGAGGCCGTCGGCACGGCCGTCGACCCCAATGCCCTCGCCGCGGCCATGGTCCGCCGTTTGCACGAGCTGGATGTGCAGCTGCCCGAGGCGCTGCCGCAGTGGCTGGCGGAATATGCCGGAGTCTGCGTGACGCTGGGGCAGGACGTGCAGATCCTGCGCGCCGGGGAGACGCGCCTTGCCCACGCCATCGGCATCGACGAGGTCGGCGGCCTGATCGTCCGCTACCCAGACGGCACGGAGGGCGTCGTCAGCTCCGGCGAGGTCTCCGTCCGCGGGATGTATGGATATGTCTGATATTTTATAGGCGCAATTGACAGGGGAAGAGCACGCCCGCCCGGCGCTGCACCGGCAGCCGGTACAGACTGCCGTTAAAATGGTAAAATCCAGTTGCGTCTGTAGCGGCGCTTAGTAAGCGCCATGCGCACCCGCAAATCCTGCGGTACAAATTCAGTGGCAATGGCCACCAGATTTGTCATTCCGAGGGCCTCACGCCATAGAATTCATGCCGCAATCATTGCCAGCCTCCATGGCGCTCACTGAGCGCCGCTACAATATGGTATATATGATCTGAAAGGAGTTTTCTTATGAACGAAGTTCTGAACTGTCTCGAGACCCGCCGGAGCTGCCGGGCCTATCGCCCGGAGCAGGTGCCGGAGGAGGCACTGCTGGAAATCCTGCGCGCCGGGCTTTACGCGCCGAGCGGCATGGGCCGCCAGTCCGTAAAGCTCCTTGTCGTGCAGGACCCCGCCGCGATCGCCGCACTGGAGCGGCTGAACGGCGGTGTGCTCGGCAGCCCGGACGCTCACCCGTTCTACGGCGCGCCGACCGTTTGCGTCGTGCTGGCGGATGCCGCCGCGTTCACGGCCGTGGAGGACGGCTCGCTCGCGCTCGGCAACCTGATGAACGCCGCGCACAGCCTCGGCATCGCCAGCTGCTGGATCCACCGCGCCCGCGAGGTCTTCGCCTCGGCCGAGGGAAAGGCCCTGCTGCAGCAGTGGGGCGTCGAGGGCGAGTGGATCGGCATCGGCCACTGCATCCTCGGCTATGCCGCGGAGCCGGAGAAGCCTGCCGCCCCGCGTCTGGAGGGCCGCATCGTCCGCATCTGAGCTGAAAATTCACAATTATCCCCTTGCGAAATTCTTATTTTGCGGTATACTATAACTACCATGTCAATACGGGAGGTCAATTTCATGAAGAACAATCTGAAGCTCATTCTGGGCATCATCGGCGGTGTCGTCGTTGTCGGCAGCATTGCAGTCGCCATGATCCACTTCTGGGACGATCTGAAGAAGCTCCTTCCCTGCTTCGGCAAGTGCGACGAGGGCCTTGACGATTTCGACGAGATCGAGGCGTAAAATCTCATAAAAAAGCGCTGCGGCCGAGAGGCGCACTCCGCAAGGAAGTGCGCCTCCGTTATATTCGCCTGACGGCGAGTGAAATTGTCCTTCGGACAGTGATAGGATGCTTCGCATCGTGATATTGCCTGCGGCAGTTTCACCGGCGAATATAATATCACAAAAGCCATGAGGCTTTTCTATCACTTTCCGAAAAGGAAAATATCACTCCGGGCAAAGCCCGGAATATCACTTTTTTGTCCACAGGCGCAATAAGCATCGGATTTTGTCAGCAAAATCCGGTATCGATCCGTTTTCGGATCGCGCCAAAGAAGTGGCTGTCTCAAAATGCGAATTGTAAGAGAATAGTTCCCTTCAAAGTTAGATAAATGCCGTGGAAATCCAGTTTTAATTGGATTTTCACGGCATTTATTGTTGGGCTAATTTTCAGAAAATTCTATTTTGAGATAGCCCATTCTTCCTTATGAAGCCTCTTCTGATCCGCAGCGCTTTTCATTTGCTCTTAAAATACACCGGTAATACAGTAGCGATCCGTATCGGGGTCGAGCTCGGCAGCATAGACGCACGAGCCGTCCGGCGGGACCAGCGCATACCGCTCCGTCTCGCCCTCCAGCCGGAAGCAGACATAGGGGATGCCGTCGTCCTGAATGAGACGGCTGTCATAGAGCTCCCCCAGTCCTCGTCCGCACCGGCAGCCTCGCGCAGGACCGCCTCCGCATTCCAGCAGGTGTCCATGAGATATTCCTTCTGCGGCGAGCCCCAGCGGCCGTTGTAGGTCAAGTATTCTCCAAAATCGCTGCCGTCCGGCGCCGTCACGGTCAGATAATACATCGCGCCGCCGTCCGGGCGGTCGAACGAGCCGCTGATGACATCGCCCTGCCCGGTGCGGAACGAATAGAGGGCCTTGTCGCCGACATTCAGCCGCCCGCTCTCCCACGTCACGCCGAACACATTGACCCACGAGCCAACATATTTTGCCACGATATAGGCACGGTCATATTCGCCCGCGGGGCCGTTCTGCGTCACCGTCAGCTCCAGCCCATCCAGCGGCTCGTTGAACATCACGCCGAGTGCGCCCTCCGGCGCATCAGGGACGGCTGCGGTGAATGCCTCGTTGATCTCCGGCTCCTCCGGCGTTTCTGCCGTCGGATCGGTCTCCTGCGCGGAAGGCTGCGTCTGCTGCGTGCCCGCTGTCGTTTCCGTTCCGCGGGTCGCGGGCTGGGTGCCAGGCTGCGTCCCGCCCGGCTCCGATGCGTCCGCTCCCGTCGGGCTGCAGGCGCACAGGCCCAGCAGCAGGGCAGCAAGAAGAATGGCGATCCCTCGTTTCATACGATGTCCCTCCCGATCTGTCTTCCCGGACTGTTTCTTTTATTAGACGCACCTGCCGGGGAAATGTTCCGCCCGTTCCAAAATTTTTCGCTGCGCGAATCCACCGATTTCCGCGCGCGGCGCTTGCCGCTTTCCCGGAACTGTGGTATAATCATCTCGAAATTTTTGTTGTACGGAGTATGAAGCACCATGCCGGGAATCACCTAACCGAAGAAGAGGTCCGCAAGCTCACCTCCTGCGGCAATCCGGATGCCGCAGTTTTATTTTTATACCGCAAGGCGGAACTGCCGCGCGAAACGGCGCTGGCCGCCCTGCACTTCACCGTCCCGCGCATGGTCGGCGCGACGGACACGCTGCGCCAGCTTGCCTGTGGCAGGAGGAACGCCCGGTGCATCCCACGCCGGAGCGCCCGCAGTACACCGAAGAGGACCTGAAGCGCGAGCAGCAGGCAGGCGACGGCCGCTTCCGCAATCTCGTCGGCGAGGCGCAGCGCCGTCTCGGCCGCACGCTCTCCACAGAGGAGCTGAAGATCCTGCTCTCGCTCATCGATTATCTCCGCCTGCCGACGGAGGTCGTGGGCGTGCTGCTCTATTACTGTCTGGAGCGCAGCCGCCGCCGCGATTCGCGCGCGCCGTCCATGCGCGCCATTGAAAAAAGGCCTACCGCTGGGCGGATGAGGGCATCGACACGCTGGAGACTGCCTCGTTCTATGTGCAGCAGCAGCTGCAGCTCACACCCGCGTGCAGCAGCTGCGCCAGCTGCTGCAGATTGACCAGCGCCGCCTGACTCCCGCGGAGGAGAAATATCTGGTCTCGTGGCTCCGGATGGGCTTCCGCGACGACACGATCCGCATGGCCTATGAGCGCACCTGCCTGAACACCGGGGCACTCAAATGGGCGTACATGAATTCCATTCTGACAAGCTGGCACGAGCAGAACCTGCACACGCCGGAGGAAATTCTCGCCGGGGACGCCCCGCGCAAGCCGGAGCAGCGCCGCGCCAGCGCCTATCAGCAGCATGACGCCGCGCTGAGCCCGCTGGCGCAGGAGGCCGCGGCCCGCATGCTGGCAGAGGAGGACGATTGAGATGGCATACAGCGAACAGGTGCTCCATCGCGCCCGTGCACGGCTGGAGCAGGCCAAGGCGGAGCGCGAGCAGGAGAACGCCGCCCACAGAGCGGACGCCTATGCCCGCTATCCCCGTCTGGCCGAGATCGACAACGAGCTGCGCCGCACCATGGCCGAGCTGATGGCCGCGGCCCTGCAGCGCGGCGAGGACTCGTCGCAGGCCGTCGCCGCCGTCCGGGAAAAGAATCTCGCGCTCCAGCGGGAGCGGAGCTGGATCCTCGAGGCCGGGGATTTTGACGACGGCTATCTGGACGACACGCCCGTGTGCGCCAAGTGCGGCGGGCGCGGCTATGTCGGCGCGCAGATGTGCTCGTGCCTGCGCGAGCTGTGCCGGCAGGAGCAGAAAAAGGAGCTGACGAGCCTGCTCGGCAGCGGCCGGGAAACGTTTGAAAATTTCCGTCTCGACCTCTATCCCGCCGAGTATTCCGAGAGCGTGCGCACCAGTCCCCGCGCCCTCATGCAGCGGAATTTCAACCACTGCCGGAAGTATGCGCAGAATTTCACGATGCAGTCCGGGAACATGCTGTTCTCCGGCGCAACGGGCCTCGGAAGACGTTCCTGTCCGCCTGCATCGCGCGCACGGTGGCCGACCGGGGCTACAGCGTCGTATACGATACGGCCATTCACCTGTTTTCCGATTTTGAAGCGGAAAAATTTGGCATGTCACAGGAGGAAAACCGCGGGCTTTCCCAGCGCTACCTGCAGTGCGACCTGCTCATCATCGACGACCTTGGCACGGAAATGACGACGCAGTTCGTCTGCTCCGCCCTGTACCATGTGGTAAACACCCGCCTGATGGAATCGCGCCCGACGATCATCTCCACGAACCTGACGCCGGAGCAGCTGTCCGTGCGCTATTCCCCGCAGATCGCCTCGCGCCTGCTCGGCACCTATCGCCTGATCCAGTTCGTCGGGCAGGATATCCGGCGGCTTTAATATTTTGAAATTTCTATCCGCACAGGATAAAAACGGTCCGGCCGTGTCTGCAGAGTCCTGCAGCGCGGCCGGTCGCATTTTTTAACAAGGGAATTCCGCCGGGATTTTCTAAGCCGTTTCTTCGATTTCCGCGCCATATTAACAGCGAGAAAAACGCGGGAGGACGAAAAAATGAATCGAATTTTGAAACGAAGCGCAGTCTTTTTGCTTCTGCTCGTGCTTCTGGCGGGCACGGCGCTGGCTGCGCTGCCGGATAGGCTCATCCCCGGCGGGCAGGCCATCGGCCTGCAGCTGCAGACGGACGGCGTTTCCATCGTGGAGCTGGCGCAGGACAACCCCTGCGCGCGGGAGGCAGGGCTGCGGCGCGGCGACGTCATCCGCGCCATTGACGGCGAGCGGGTCAGCACGGTCCGGCAGGTCACGGCAGCCGTCTCCGCCTCGGGCGGGCAGGCGCTGACCATCCGCTATGAGCGCGGCGGCAAGGCAGCCGAAACGGCCGTGCAGCCCCAGCGGACCGCGGACGGCTGGCGGCTCGGCGTGTTTGTCCGTGACAGCATCACCGGCATCGGCACCGTCACCTATTATGACCCGGAGAACGGCACGTTCGGCGCGCTCGGCCACGGTGTCTGCGACAGCAGCGCCCTGCTCCCGCTGCGCAGCGGCCTTGCCCTGCCCGCCGCCGTCACATCGGTCACGCGCGGCGAGGTCGGAACGCCCGGCGCGCTCCACGGCGCTGTGACGGGGCGCAGCCCATGCGGAACGATCCGCAGCAACACGGAGCGCGGCATTTTCGGCACCATGGCTCCGCCGCAGGACGCTTCCCCGCTGCCCACGGCCGCCGCCGCGCAGGTCCACCGGCAGCGCGACGATCCTCTCCAACGTTTCCGGCACGGAGACGCGCGAATATGCCGTGCAGATCGTCTCCGTCGAGCCGAATGAGCCGCAGGGGCGCAACCTCCGGCTGGCCGTCACGGACGACGCCCTGCTGGCGCAGACCGGCGGCATCGTGCAGGGCATGAGCGGCAGCCCCATCCTGCAGGACGGGCGGCTCGTCGGCGCGGTCACGCATGTTCTGGTCAACGAACCGGCGGCGGGCTACGGCATCCTGATCGAAAATATGCTGGCCGCAGCGGGATAAAGTTCGAAAAAGTGGGCGATCAGCGCCCACTTTTCGTTCAGTCCAGAATCACATCGTCAAATTTCCAGCCCAATGCGTCCCGCTTCTGCTGGACTTTCATAGGTCAGTCTGTTCAGAAACGCACTGAGCAGTTTGTGAAGCTCCATGGGATATTTGCAGCCCGTCAGGTCTAATTTTGCCGGTTCTATGCGTTGCCTCTTTCTATGATCTCCGGAAATGCAGGAGTCATTCTACCCCACTGTACCTGTTTCCGCCCCTTTACAAGGCGGCTTCCCAAAACGGAAGCCGGTATCGGCCGTACACGTTCGAAGACCGATCATTTCCCAAAATCCATTTGACAACTGGCATAAAGGACGTTATAATAAAAACACAGAGAGATGCCTGCTGGTAACAGACATCCCCCTGCTGTGGGACCTGAACGGTTGCCACGACACATACAACTATTGCGAGTCAAATGACCCCATGAGCCGTCTGTTGGTGGCAGACGGCTCACTTCTTTCTGTTATGGAACTTGTCCCACGCCTGATAAAGCATCCAGGCAATGGAAACGATCCAGAACACATCCTGAAGTGTAATCGTAATATGTATCACCCCCTGGGAAAAATTTCCCGCGAGGCTATACACACGCCTCCCACTCCGCACTCGCGGGATGGCAGGCCCGTCTTCGACCGCTTACCGTCTATAGCGGACGGCAGGCTCCACAGATTTATTATATCGAACCACTGTGCAAATGTCAATTCATAATTCAGTCTGTTCAGAAATTCACCCGCCGCACGGCGGTTTTTCTTTTTCTGCAGAAAACAGCATGGACGCAGCTGTCGGATTTCGATACAATGTGTGAAAAAATCGGGTTAACTCCCTATTCCCAACGAAACCATCCGCAGATTTTCCGTCTGCATAAACAGAATGCTTCTGCAGCCGCAGAGGCGCGGCAGGAGGCACGAGACCTATGGGCGACGACGATTTTGCAGCTGTTCTTCCACCGGGTAGAATACGCCATCAGCGCGGTGGAGGGGAAAAAATACGGCAGGCTCTGCCGCTCCGTTGCGCGCGGCATCCTGAAGGATGAACGCGACGTGGAGGAGTGCGTAAACGACACCTGCATGCGCGCATGGAACGCCATCCCGCCGGAAAAGCCGCGCTCGCTCGAGGCCTATCTTGTGCGCATCACGCGCAACCTGGCGCTCGACCGCTATGCCTATCATCACTCGCAGAAGCGTGAGACCGCACTGACGGAGGCCTATGAGGAGCTGGAGGCCTGCCTGCCGCTGGCAAAGGACGGCCCGGAGGAGGCCGCCATGGTGCAGGAGCTGCAGCGCACACTCAATGATTTTCTGCGCGCACAGCCCGAGGATGCCCGGCGGTTTTCCTGCGGCGCTACTGGTACGGCGAGAGCATCGCCTAGATCGCCGAGGCCTGCGGCGCAAGCCGGGCGCATCCGCAGCTCGCTGTTCCGCACCCGCGCGCGGCTCCGCAGGAGGCTGGAAGAGGAAGGAGTATTTCTATGAAGCAGGAAGATCGGTTTTTCCGCCTGATGCACGCCGTGGACGACGATCTGCTCGAGGAGGCCATGCAGCCGGTGCGCCGCCGCAGGCACGTCTGGATTCCGCTTGCGGCCGCGGCCTGCCTGTGCATCGCCGCCGCGCTGGCTGCCGTGCCGCTGCTGCGCGCTCCGGCCCGGCAGGATGTGCAGCCGGACGGCACGCAGAAGCAGTCCGGCACGAGCGCAACGGAGGCAGCTGCACCTCCTCCGTCACGACCGATGCAAAGGCGATCATGGACCTCGGCTATACGCTGGCCGTCCCGGCGGATTCGCAGGACGTGGTCTATTCTCTGGTCCCGACGGATTCCGACATTCCCATGGCGCAGGTATGCTATGTGAGCAACGGGATCAGCTATACGGCGCGCTCCCCTGAAAAACAGACTCCGCCGCCGATCTGACCGGTTCATCGGAAAAACTGGACGCAGAGCTGTCCTGGAGCGACGCCGGTCTTGCCATGGACCTGCGCACGGACGGTGAGGAGAGCTGGGTTGGCTGGTATGCCAGAAGCACGGGAACACAGTGGGCGCTCGGTGCCGAGGATTCGGCGCAGAGCGTGCTGCATAGCGCCTGCGGCATTCTGAAAACACTGGGCTACGATGTCGCCGTCGCCCCGGAGGATGCGGAGAACGTGACCTACAGCGTTCTGGAGATCGACGGGCAGACCGTGGCGGAGACGGCGTTCACGCTGGACGGCATTCCCTACCGCTGGCACGTCGGCACGGGTGACTCGGAGGATCCGGAACGTCTGGTAGACCTCTCCGGCTCAGAGCGCGTCTATCCGCACACGGAGGAGACGACCATCCGCTGGTGCCGGGCCGAGCTTTCGGACGATCCCGGCAATGCGGGCTGCAAGCTCATCTGGATCGATATCGCGCCGGGACTTGCCTACAGCCTTTGAGACGGACGGCATGGTAGCACCCGAAGCGCTGCAGGAGCTGGCAGAGTCGCTGTTTGTCCCCGCGCAGGGAGAATAAATAACGGGTTATTAACGAACATTTGGGGCTTGCTGCGGTCAGCAAGCCCGTTTTTTTTATCCGACGATCCCCAGGCGCGTCTGAGAACGCAGAGCAGACCTCCAGCACGACGTGCTCCCGGCGCGCCAGCTCCACGCAGCGGTCGTGCAGCACGCGCGCTCCGCCGCGGGCCAGCAGAAGCATATCATCATAGGAGATGCGGCCGTATTTCACGGCGTCGGGATGCAGGCGCGGATCACGGTCATAGACGCCGTCGACATCCGTATAGATACGGCAGAGATCGGCGTGTGCAGGAAGCCGCCAGCGCGACCGCCGTCGTATCGGAACCGCCGCGTGGCCGAGCGTAATATCCCCGGCGGCGTCCACGCCCCCCTGAAGCCCGCTGCCAGCACGACGCGCCGGCCCGCAGCCCCGCTCGATGCGGTCGCCGCGCCCAGCACCCGGGCGCTGCTGCCAAGTCCGTCTGCAGGCCCATCTGCCAGCCGCACAGGCTCACAGCCGGAGAGCGCCAGTGCCAGCGCGCACAAGCTGACGGAGACCTGCCGCCCGTGGACAGCAGGCTGTCCGCCTCCCGCCCGGCGCAGTCCGGGTCGATCTCCCGCCCGCGCGCAAGCAGGGCATCCGTTGCCCCGCCTGCGCCGAGAGCACGGCGACGACCTCGTCCCCGGCGCGGTGGGCCGCGGCGATGCCGCGCCGCGCGGTACAGCCGCCGTGTCGCCGACGGACGTGCCGCCGAACTTATAAATGACACGAGCCAAGAAAATTCCTCCTTTCCCGCTGCATTCTATGCCGCCGCGACACGCGCTGCCACGAAATGAGTTTACTTCCGACCTGTTTTGTGGTAAACTTATCAAAGCAGTGTTTTTTGTGAGGTGAGAGCCAGTGCGCTCCGCTTTGCGCGCCTGCATCCGCTGGTGGACCTGACGTTCTTCGTGCTGGTGCTTGCGTTTGCCATGTTTTTATCCCATCCGGCCGTGCAGCTTGCGGGGCTGGTGTGTGCGGCGCTGTTCGCTCTGCGCTGCACCGGTCGGGGCTTCGGCCGCCGGATGGCCATGCTGCTGCCGCTGATGCTGCTGGCGGCGGTCGTCAATCCGCTCGTATCCCATCAGGGCGTGACCGTCCTGTTCCGTTTCCCTTCCGGAAACGCCTGCACGCTGGAATCCGTGCTCTACGGCATCTCCGCCGCCGTGCGGCTCGGCACGGCCGTGCTCTGGTTCATGGGGTGGAACGCCGTGATGACGTCCGATAAATTTGTCTATCTGTTCGGCAGGATCCTGCCGTCGCTGTCCCCTGACGCTGTCCATGGGCCTGCGCTTCGTGCCGCGCCTGCTGCGGCGCACGCGCGAGGTCGCGCAGGCGCAGAAGCTGGCCCGCCCGCGGAGCGCGGCTGGCTGGCGGGCATCCGCCGCGCCGGTCGCGTCGTGTCCATCGTGGTCACCTGGGCACTGGAAAATGCCCTCGACACGGCGGACTCCATGAAGAGCCGCGGCTACGGTCTGCCGAAGCGAACGGCGTTTTCTCCTGTTCCGTCTTTACCCTGCGGGACGGCATCTGTCCGGCGTGCTGGCCACGCTGGGCGGGATCGTTCTGGCCGGGAGCCCTGACCGGCGGGCTGAAATGGTGGTATTATCCCGGCCCGGCGGCGCGACCGGTGTGCAGGCTGCGCTCTGGACGGCGGCCTTCGTTCTGCTGGCCGCATTTCCCCTGATCTTTGACGCAAAGGAGGCGATCCAATGGCGGGCATCACGGTCTCGCACCTGAGCTTTACCTATCCGCAGGAGACGGTCTCTGCCCTGCAGGACGTCTCGTTTTCCGTGGAGGAGGGCGAGTTCCTCACGCTTATTGGCCCGTCCGGCGGCGGCAAATCGACGCTGCTGCGCGCGCTGAAGCCCGCGCTGACGCCGCACGGCAGCTTTACGGGCGAGATCTCCTTCTTCGGCGAGCCGCTTTCCGCGCTGGACGCGCGGCGGCAGGCCGCCGAGATCGGCTTTGTGCTGCAGAAGCCAGACGAGCAGATCGTCACGGACCGCGTGTGGCACGAGCTGGCCTTCGGCATGGAGAGCCTCGGCTTTGCCACGCCGGTCATCCGCCCGCGCGGCGGAGATGGCAACTTTTTCGGCATTGAGTGGTTCTCCCGCCCGGTGGAGGCCCTGTCCGGCGGGCAGAAGCAGCTTCTGAATCTGGCCTCCGTCATGGCGCTGCAGCCGCGCGTACTGCTGCTCGACGAACCGACCTCGCAGCTCGACCCCATCGCGGCCGCCGATTTCCTGAACGCCGTGGCGCGCATCCGCCGCGAGCTCGGCACAACGGTCATCCTGAGTGAGCACCGGCTGGAGGAGGCCCTAGCCGCTGTGCGACCGCGTGCTGGCGCTGGAACAGACCGTTCTGGCCCACGGCACGCCACAGGAGGTCAGCCGCGCCCTGCGCGCGGCAAAAAGCCCCGTTTATTTCTCCATGCCGACGCCGGTACGCGTCAGCGGCTCCGTCGGTGCGGACAAGTGCCCCGTGACCGTGACGGAGGGGCGGCAGTGGCTGGCGGGCTACGCCGCGCTGCACCCGCTGGTAGACGTTCCGCCCCGCACGCTCCGCCCCCGCCGGAGAGGGAGCTGCTCGGCCTGAGGGACGTCTGGTTCCGCTATGAAAAGGACGGTGAAGACGTGCTGCAGGACCTGAGCTGCAGTTTGCCCGCGGCCAGCTGACTGCCCTGCTCGGGCGGCAACGGCAGCGGCAAGACGACGACGCTGAGCCTGCTGGCCGGTCTGCGCCGCCCGCTGCGCGGCAAGCGCTTGCCGGACCGAGCGCATCGGCCTTCTGCCGCAGGACCCGCAGATGCTCTTTGACCGCGCCACGGTCCGCGATGAGCTGCGGGAGCAGCTCGCCTCCCTGCCGGAGGCGGAGCAGGCGCGGCGCATGCAGGAAATGGCCTGCTTCTGCCGTCTGGAGGGCCTGCTGGACCGGCATCCCTACGATCTTTCCGGCGGCGAACAGCAGCGCGCCGCGCTGGCCAAGCTGCTGCTGGCCGGGCCGGAGCTTCTGCTGCTCGACGAGCCGACAAAGGGCATGGACGCGCAGGTCAAGCGCGAGCTGGCCGCGATCCTGAACGGTCTGCTGGAGCAGGGCGCGACGGTCGTCATGGTCAGCCACGACGTTGAATTCTGCGCGCAGTATGCCGACCGCTGCCTTCTGATGTTTGACGGCTCCATCGCGGCCGAGGGCGGCCCGACGGACTTCTTTGCCGGGAATCACTTCTATACGACGGCCGCGAACCGCATGGCCCCGCCGCCTGCTGCCGCAGGCCCGCGACGTGCGGGGCTGATCGCCGCCTGCGGCGGCACGGAGATCCACCCCCGGAGCGGCGCGAGCCGCCCGCAGCCCCGCCGAAGGACCTGCTGCACCCGCCGGAGGTCAAGCCGCTGCCGCACTGGCGCAGCCTCGGCGCGCTCGGGCTGCTCGGCTGCGTCGTCACGCTGTTCCTGCAGCTGACGCACAAAATCTCGATCCCGTTTCTGGCTGCCGTGCCGCAGGGCGCGCTGTGCGTGGGGCTGGCGGTCCTTCTCGTCGGCGCGATGCTGCTCGTCTCGCGCAGGACGGGCCGCGCCTCGGAGGCAGGCCCGCGCAGGCACTTGACCAAGCGGACGTGGGTCTCGCTCGGCGTGATCGCACTGGCTGTTCCCGCGACGATCCTCTGCGGCGTGTATCTGCTGGGCGACCGAAAATACCTGTTCATCTCGCTGCTGGTGCTGCTGGAGGTCATGCTGCCGTTCGCCCTGCTGTTTGAGCGGCGCGGCCCGACGGCGCGCGAGCTCGTGCTGCTGGCCGTGCTCTCGGCCCTGTGCGTGGCCGGGCGCGCGGCCTTCTCTGCCCTGCCGCAGTTCAAGCCGGTGCTGGCGCTGGTCATCGTCAGCGGCGTGGCGCTCGGCGGCGAGGCGGGCTTCCTTACGGGGGCGCTTGCCATGCTGCTGTCGAACGTCATGTACGGTCAGGGGCCGTGGACGCCGTGGCAGATGTTCGCGATGGGCCTGTGCGGCTTCCTTGCGGGGGTCCTGTACCGCCGCGGGCTGCTGCGGCGCGGCCGCGTGAGCCTGTGCATCTTTGGCGCGCTGTCCGCCCTGCTCGTCTACGGCGTGCTGATGAACGTCTCGTCCGCCCTGCTGTGGCAGGGAACGGTGAGCTGGGCCACGATCGGGGCCTATCTGCTCTCCGGCTTCCCGGTGGACTGCGTCCACGCCGCGGCGACGGTCTGCTTCCTGTGGCTGTTCGGCGAGCCGATGCTCGAAAAGCTCGACCGCATCAAGGTCAAATACGGTCTTCTCGCCTAGCTTTATGCGGGTCATTATTTCGTTCTTTCGGGCTGCGCTGCACAAAAAAAGTCCCCTCGGATATGAAATCCAGGGGATAGTCTGCATTTTGGGTCCGGCACGGTGCGCCGGGGTCGGGAGTACACTCGCATTGGATAAGCTGTAGCGCCATTATAGCACGTTCTGCCTGCGAAGTCTGTCGAACTCAGCAGGCGGCGTGCTTTTTTGTCTGCACGGCGCACCACACGATGGCCGCACCGGCGGCGGAAACAATCGTGCAGACCGTCAGCAGCAGCGGCACGCCCGAGGCGTCGAGCAGCGCGCCGCCGAGCACGTTCGCGGCGACCGCGCCGATCGTTCCGGCCGCGCCAAGGAAGCTCTGTCCCTTGACGGCGTCCTGCACGGGGATGATCTCGTTGACATAATATACCGAGCTGACGGTATAGAGGGCGAAGCCGCCCATCTGCATGCACTGGGCCAGATAGAACCCGGCCGTTCCGGGCAGAACGAGCGTCGCAGCAGCCGAAGCGTGAAAAACAGGCCGGACAGCCGCAGTTGGCCCCACTGCCCGCTTTGCGCAGCAGCAGAGGAAAGCTGAACAGGATGGAAGCTCCAGAGAGCGGGAAAGCAGCGTGTGCTTTGCGCATCTGCGTTGTCTTTCCACTTGGGCCACGCAGTAGAGATTTTGCCAGCGTGTTATGCCCGAAGAACAGCAGGAACACGCCCACCAGCAGCAGGCAGAAGCGCGGATCGTTGCGCAGGAACCGCCAGCGTTGAGGCCTGCTGCACCCCTGCCTCCCGGCGCATCCTCCCGCCGTGCGGGGGAAGCAGAACGCCGTGGGCCGTCAGAATGGCGGCAAGGCAGAGGGAGTAGAGCGGCACGGTGCGCAGGTCGCCGCGCAGCAGAAGCACATTGGCCAGCTGGGCCGTCAGGCCGAAGCCGATGGACCCGGCGCCGCGGGAGATGCTTAAATTCAGGCGCATGCCCTTCGCCCGCCGCCATACCGAGGGCATTGACAAACGACGGACGGCGCTTGCGCGCCATGCAGCAGGCCACTGAGAACGCAGCCGTCAGGTCAGGCTCTTTTTGCCGCCGGGAGAAGGGCCGCGCAGCAAAGCAGCATCAACCGGCCGGTCAGCAGCGTCAGGCGGACCGTCGGGGCGCGAGCGGTCGCATACGGCGGCCAGAAGCGGCTGCAGCACGAAGCCTGCCGCCGTCGTGCCGCCGAGCAGCAGCCCGATGGCGCTGTCGCGCATTCCATCCCGGCGGATATCGCTGCGCGTAGGAAATCAGAACGCCATGGATAAAGCCCACAGGGCGATCTGCATCAGGCAGAGCCAGGGTTCGTTTCATTGCGTGGCTTCCTGTGAAAAAGTACCAGGCGGTCAGCAGATCGACCACCACCGTGGACTGGCGGCCGGATTCCACACCGACCGCCTGCAGGTAACTGTTGTAAATCTTATCCGTGACCTGGGAGACCTTCTGGTCTTCCACTTTTTATAGTGTGAGTTCGCAGCGGCGCAGTCGGCGCGCAGCTCAGCCGCACGCGCCGCCCAGACCTCGTTTTTGCCGCAGCGGCATCGACCTTTGCGCAGCGCATTGTAGCAGTAGAGGAAGGCCCGTAGTAGCCGAATAGGCAGTGGGTGCCCTCGCTCGCCTCGCAGGCGAAGGCGCAAATTTGCCTCGTTCTCGCGGGCGAAGGCCATGCGGTGGCCGATCTCGTGGCATCATGGTGAAGGGAACGGAGGCCGCGAAGGTCGGAGCTGATATCTGCTCTCGCCGGTGAAGGCGATGAAAAATGCCCGTCGACCCGTTTTGCCGAACCATTTGCTGCTGAGCAGCGTCTTGACCCGGGCCGTGGAGCCGTCG
>VOFB01003419.1_pt1 | contig 32632 bp, 54 predicted proteins | sample 5384141 | NCBI WGS metagenome assembly VOFB01 (sample SAMN12384721, study PRJNA508395) | human gut metagenome | isolation source: healthy gut A | host: Homo sapiens | reverse complement strand
TAGTATAATATTTATAAGGAAACTAAATTCTTAAGGGAGGTTTTATTATGAAACGAATTTCTTTTATTTATTGTAATTAATGCTATATCTCTTTACATAGTGTCACTTTTAATGGACAGTGTGTATATTGGCTCTTGGACATCATTAATAACATTGACTTTAATATTTGGATGCCTAAATGTATTTATTAAACCTTTAATTCAGTTTTCTCTCTTCCAATGACAATTTTAACATTGGGTTTATTTTCATTTGTAATAAATGGGATAGTATTAAAATTAGCTTTTAGCATTGTTCCAGGCACACATATAAGTGGATTTTTTTTTTAACGCAATACTTGCAGCAATTTTATTGACTATTGTCAATACTATTTTCTACAATGTATTTGATTGATAAATAGAAAATAACTAATAATAGATACCTATATATAAATTATCAAGAATATGATTTTGTATTTAAATTTCAAAATCATATTTTTTTTGCACAAAAATATCTTTTATTTTATTCATATCCAAACAATGTTAACATTTTCCCATTTCATATGCACTTTAATTTTAATTTTGAATAATCAACTATTATTATAAATTATCCATTATATATCTATTGTATTAAATTTATCCACTATATCAGTACTATAGATTTTTCAATTTTGATAATATATAATAATATGTATCAGGATATCAATCTAAATTTTCCAATTTTAGTTTTAATCTTGAAATCTTTTATATTCTATTTTGGTAAAAAATATGGAGGTTTTAAAATGAAGATTTTTAATCAAATCGAATTCTCCTTGGAGTCTGGGCAGCAGGAGAAGTTGTAAGTCAATTTATAAAAAATATTATAAGTATTCCTCGGATCAATATTAGGAATGATAATCTTATTCTTATTACTTCAATTTAAAGTTATAAGCGAAGAAAAAATTCAAAGATGTCAAGCAGATTTCTTATTAGGAAATATGGGTATATTCTTTATACCTGCTGGAGTATCTTTAATTCAATCCTTAGGTTTAATAAAAAGAAAATGCCATTTTACTTTTATCATGTATAATACTTATAAATATCGCAGTTATGATAGGTAGCGGAATAAGCGTTGAATTATGATAAAACTAAAAGAGAAAAACAAGCAAAAAAATCGCAGCAAAGAAATTGCTTAATATTTATTAAAGAAGGCGGAGAAATGGAACAAATATTAAATACACAATTATTTGGATTACTTACAATTATAATTTTCTATAATATAGGATTATTTATTCAAAAAAAGCTAGAAATCCTATATGCAATGGTCTTTTAATAGCAATAATACTTATAATATTATTTTTTAAAGGGTACAAGCATACCTTATGAAAATTTCAAAATAGGTGCAGATACAATCAACTTTTTTTACTTGGTCCTGTTACAATAGTTTTAGCAGTGCCATTATACAGACAACTTCACCTATTTAAAAAATATATGAAAGAAATATTAGTAGGAATACTTACTGGAGTATTTATATCTTTTATATCTGTAGTTTTAATTTGTAAAGTTGCAAATGCAAACCCAGAGATATTATATTCAATACTACCAAAATCAATAACTACACCAATGGGTATATCTCTTAGTAATATATTAGGTGGTATTCAATCCATAACTGTTGTTTGTATAATCCTTACTGGTATTTTAGGATATATAATGGGAGAAACAATACTTAAAATAGGTAGAATTAAACATCCTATAGCAAAAGGGGTCGCTCTTGGTATTGCTGCTCATGCAGTTGGAACAAGTAAAGCCTTAGAACTTGGCGAAATTGAAGGAGCTATGAGTAGTTTATCAATTGGTATAGGTGGATGTTTAACAGTTATATTAGTGCCTATTTTTAGCTAATTTTATATAATTTAATAGAGTTTTTAAGAGCTAAGAAATTTATCTTGGCTCTTTTTTTTATTTGTAAATATATCTTTGAATTTTTATTTTTTATTTAATTCTTTGTAAGTATTTTTAATAAAATTAAAATATTCTATATGTTATAATAAGTACTGAGATTTAATTTCCTAAATTTGTGAAATACAAATAAATTTAAAATCTAAGGGTATTTATGAAAACTATTAAACAATATAAAAAACATACAAGTATTTTGCTAGTAACAATTTTAATTTCTATAACAGGATATACTGCATATTTTATCAATAAAAATATAAATATAAATCAATCTTTCATAGTAGATAAAAAAGGATTTGTATTTTTTCTAAATTGCCGTCAAATTTCCAAGACTATAAAATCCTACAGATAACCGATTTACACTCTATGGAATTTGATAAAGATAATAAAACTTTAATATATACTATAGATAAATTGTCACCAGATGTTATCTTTGTGACAGGCGATATGTTTTCTTCTTCAGAATTAAAAAAAGAAGATAATACATACAATCGAGATTTTGATGAGGAAAGTTTGCCAGGTTTTCAACTTCTAAAAAATCTTTCACAAAAAATATGAAATCATCTACTCTACTGGAAATCATGAAGAAGGTATTGATTCTATCTTCAACGGTAAGGATTGGAGCCTGAGAAATAGATATAAAGAAGATAATGCTTACAATAGATATATCAACAAATTATCTAATTTAGGCGTTAAATTTGTCGATAATACTTATACTACAATACAAAGGTGGAAACCAATCTATAAATGTATATGGAATATATTATTACTTTTAGATGAATATGCTAAAGGCAATATACCTAAAGGTGATAAAGACTTAGACTTTTAAATACAGTAGATAAAAATAAGTTTAATATATTACTTAGCCATAATCCAACTGGAGCACAAACCCTAAAAGACTACGAATTTGATTTAGTTTTTTCTGGTCATGTTCATGGAGGAATAATAAGATTCTTCAATAAAGGTCTTTTGGACCCTGCAAGAAAGTTTTTCCCAAAATACAATAAAGGGGCTTTATGAAGTTGGAAATACTCAACTATTTGTGAGCACTGGGCTAGGCAATACTAAATTTATGAGGATAAATAATAGCCCTGAGCTTAATTTAATCACGTTAAAATCTAAATAAAATTAAACAATCAGAAGGTTATACTGTTGAGCAATTCGGCAGAGGTTTTCAATTACAAAAAGGTAATGAAAGTAAACTATTAATATCCAAAGGTTTTATGGGGATGTACGAAATATCTAGCGAATAAAAAGATGGCATTATATGCCATCTTTTTATTGTTTAAATAGTATTAAATTTCAACATTGTATTAAAACATAGCCATTATTTAAAATTAATCACATCTCTTTTTATTATCTTTTTATAATCTTTTTAATTAAATTTCTACTTTTAAAAAATAGTGGTCTAATAGGTTTAATAATACCCATAACCTCATATATATTTTATATTTTTATTATCGCATGAAATTAATTTTCGTCTCTATAAAAGATTCCACTACTCCAATTACTTGATCAAATCTAACTACTTCTGTCCACTGTTGTGCATCTCCATTCATTATAAAACAATCATTATCTATTATTTTTATTATTCTATGGAGTACGTGTTTTCCTGAATCTCTTTTTATAAAAACTATCTCATTTTTTTAGTGGATTTCTCTTTTTGGACTTACTAATACTACACTATCTTTTAAGTGTCTCAATGTCGGATTCATGCTATAACCTGTTACTCTAAGCTTACAGCTACCTCCACTTTTATAACCTCTTCCATTATAGGAACTATATCTTTTTCATTATATGAAGTATTTTTATTCATAAAACATTTCCTTTAATCCTTATAATAATTACTCACTTAACTTAACTGTATTTGTAGTACTTAATGGAATATTGTGTAGCCCAATTTGTTTAACCACGATATTTTTATATCTTTTGTATTATCTTCCCCACAATACACTCTAAGTGTATTTTTATCTACATACATAGTACTTTTCTCTCTTTTTCCATCAATAAATACAGTACTCTTTCTCGTAAAGTTTTTCCCTTTTATACAGATTTGATTATCTTGTAATACTGCACTTTCAATTTTTATATCTTTTGTGCCCATTTTTAAATTGCTAGGTTTAATTTTTTCATCTTCATTTAAATAATAATCTTCTCCAAACAATATATCATATTGTATAAGTTCTAAATCTTTTTATAGTCTTGTTTTGAACTCAGTGATTTGTGGACATTTTCCATAGGTCCTAAATCAACACCCGCTAAAGAAAGCATTATTGTACTCATTTGATAAGCACTTATATCCCCACCTTTAAAATCAGTATTTAAATCAAAATTACTGTAAATAGCATATGGTGTAGTAGTTCTGTCCACATTTCCTCCATCTCTATTTAATAAATCTAGTGCAGGTGTATGATCCCCATAAAATACAACGATTGTATCTTCATCTAAAGAATCAACCAAGTCTATAACATCACCTATAAATTCATCACTTTCATGAATTTTATTTATATAGTAGTATATTTGATTTTGATCTGATTTTGAAAGACTGCTATTTACTACTTTAATAGGGAAATTGTATATATCTGAATTTGTCGGATAAGGACTATGTCCTTCAACAGATATCGTGAATACTAAATCCCTTTCTTTACTTGATTCTAAACATTCTTTTATATATTTTGTGAGCACTGTATCTTTTGCCCAATTAGTTTCAGTTCTCTCAACATTGTCCATATATTCAACAGAAGTATATGTATCATATCCAAGCGAACTATACGCCTTATTTCTATTATAGAAATTACCTTGGTTGTTGTGTATTGCATGAGTTGAATATCCTTGTTTTTTAGTGTCGATGCTACTGAATTTAAAGTTTCATGTCCTAAAATAGTGTAGTGCGGCACTTCCCCATCTGTTAAAAATTCTAAGTCTAATCCTGTCATTACTTCAAATTCTGTCCTAGCTGTTCCCCCTCCAATAGAAGGCGTCTTCATCTTTCCTGAAATACCATTTTTCTGTAGTTTTCTAAAATTAGGTATTGATCTTTACTATACATAACTTTATCAATCGACATAGGGTCCATAAATCCTTCTAGCTGAACAAATAGTATATTTGGTTTATTTGATGAATTGTCGCTTATTTTTGTCAATTTGCTACTTGCTACAGCTGTCTCTTTATTAGTTTGAGTTTTTGAATCGACTTCTTTTCTTATCGCCACAATACTTTCTTGATTATAATTATCTGGTTTAAATCTTATAAATCTAAGCCCCGACTCTAATGTTGAGTATACATATCCATTATATCTATATGTTTTAACCATATTTGCACTGTAGTATATCAAGGTCTTGCTATTAACAAGATTTATATAATATGAGTATGTACCTCCTATTAAAACTAATAAAATAATTATATTTGTATAACTTGTAATTCTAACTTCTCTTTTGTCTTTCATAAATAAAAATACAATAAAAGCTAAAAAAGCATTGCCACTATAATTACTATAAATATTAATTTATTCTGTCCTAAAAATCTTTTGCCAATGATAAACCATCATTTATACAATAAATATCACTATATGCAAGAGGTATCCCTCTAAATATTGATACAAAATAATTGCAAAGCGATAAAATCATTAAAATAGAACTCATTAATACAGTATAAAATACTTTTTTCTTTAGTAAAATTAATGGACTTAACAATAATAAAATAATTAAATAATCTAATATTAAACACCATATCTTGTCTGAAGGTATATCTAAAAATACATAAAACTTATCCCATATATACTTAATCAATGGTATCATAATTAAAAATAATACAAATCCGCCTATATAATAATTTCTTTTATCTTTTTTAAATACAAATAATATCAAAAAAAAGTATACCTAAAAGTATTCCTACTCCTATAAATATCGTACTATTTTGTATATAACCAAAACTTGTCGTCCCCATTGCCGACACAACTTCTGTAATTATAAAAATAATAAAAGATATATAGACCAAATATATTAATTCTTTCATCGAGCTTTTGTTTGGTTTAAACTTGGCTTTATCAAATTTGAAAAATTTCATCGCATTTCCCCTTATATCCTCATTTTTTACATTAATATTTTAGCACTAAATTCTACCATCTCAAATATTTTACTTAAAAATAAAAATGTTATATATTATAACAATCCTCTTTCAAGTAATTTTGCTTTACAGTTGGATAATTATCTATATTTGTATGTGGTAAAAAGCTAGCAGCTCTCATTTTTCTATAAAATCCTTTGCATCTTCTAAGCCGATATAATTTATCTTTTCAACAATATCATCTATCTCTGAGAGTAAGTCTCTATCCGTAAGTAACTTATATGCTCCTTTAAGTGATGAATTACCTGGGCATTCAAATTTTTCTCTAGGTAAATCAGGGTACATCCCTATTGTAACAGCAGACTCTATATCTAAATGTACGCCAAAAGCACCTGCCACATAGAACTTATCCAAATCATTTAATGTAAGTCCAACTTCTTCTAATAAAAAAGGCTACCATAGTATGAGCTGCTGATTTTGTCTTTAAAAAATTGATTTATATCGCTTTGAGTAAATATTAAAGATTCATGATTTTCACTTTCTTCTTTAGTTGCATATTCTACAGCTAATTGTGAGTTTACTTTTTATTATATTTTTGATGTATTTTCTCTTAACTCGCCCGAAAAATCTATCCATCCATTTAAAAACATCTCTGACAATAAATCAACTATTCCTGAGCCACATATTCCTAAAGGCTTTTTATTTTCTATAGTTGTATATTTTATATTATTGTCTACAATTTTAATTGTGTCGATTGCTCCTTCTTTCGCCCTCATCCCAAACTTGCTTATACCACCTTCTAATGCTGGTCCTGCCGCTCCTGCAACAGCAACTAAAAACTCCTCATTTCCTATAACTAGCTCTCCATTTGTCCCTATATCTATAAATGCTGAAAGTTCTTTTTGTTTATATATTTCTGTAAACAATACACCACTTACAATATCGCCACCTAGATAATTTGCTACTGATGGAAAGCAATATAGATACCCTTTTATAGGTATTCCAATTTCATCACAACTTATAAATCCAGTATGATTAAATATTGGCGTATAAGGCATTTGAAAAATTGTCCATGGATCTATATTTAATAAAAAATGTATCATAGTAGTATTACCTGCAACTGTCATAACGCTGATATCTTCGCTATTTATTTTACTTTTTCAGTAATTATATCTATAAGCTCTGAAAAAGTATATATTGTAGCCTTTGTGAATTTCGTATAATTTTTCTTTAGAATTTCTAGTATAAAATATTCTATTTAAAATATCTTCTCCAAACGAAATCTGTTTATTAAAACAGCCCTCTTCTACTACTATATCGCCTGTGTTTAAGTCTACTAATCTCATAATTACAGTTGTACTTCCCAAATCTACACATAAACCGTAATTTTATCTGTTTTATCACCTTGTTCAATCCTTTGTGACAACCCAATCATAAGTGCGTTTTACTAAAGTTACAGTTATTTCAAAATTAGATTCTCTACACTTTGGATATAAGTCTTTTGTTATTTTATAAGGAATATCTACATTTTTATATTTGATTTTTAACTTATCTAAAATCCTATCTCTATCACTTTTTCTATCTTTGCTATTTGGCATATCTAGTTTTAAAAAACTTTTTCACTTAGTGCTTTCATATACTTCATCCCCTGTTTATATATTTATTATCTAGATTATATCTTGATTTTTATCCCTTTTATTTTATTTAATTTTTGTATTATCTTACTAAAAATAATAACTACAATTATACCAGTTAGAGCCCCACAACTATCAATCATAAAATCTCTAAATTCGCACGAACGCCCCGGTACAAAATACTGATGTAGTTCATCAGATGCAGCATATAAAGCTGATATTACAAGAGCTATTAAAAAATTGCTTTTTAATTTAAACTTATTGAATGCTCTTAAGTTTGCAAAACAAAGTCCCCCTAATATCGCATATGCTGTAAAATGTGCTCCTTTTCTTACTATAAATTGTAACCCTTCTACTATGCTGTCTTGTGTTGCTTTATCAATTGATCTAAATTGAGAAAAAAAACATACTAAGTATATTGTAAGTAAATCCTCCACTTATATTAGAAGATTGTGTAGAATTCTTAGCTGACATACTAAATATAAATGCCATCCAACAAAAAACAAGTATAGTTAAAGTAATTATCTTCCCTTTTTTCTTCATCTTTTCACCTTTCAAATACTGATTTTTATTGTATAAGTAAAACTTTTATTTTCTATACAATGATAATAATTATTATATCATCTATTTTTAACTAAAATAAACAAAACTTCTATATATTAAAAAAACTGAGAATTTCCAATGGTAAAATTCTCAGTGTTCATTTATTTTGATAATTTAATTATTTCAAGAAATTTATCTAACTATAGATTTTTTAATTTTCATGTATTTTTGCTATAGTTATTTATTTCTTGGCAGAGCAACATGCCTATATTTCCATCTTCAAATACATTTTTTTCATTTTTATTAAAAATATATTTTGCTGCTATTCCAGTAAATATTATTATACTTGGTGAAAAATCTTCTTCAAAAGATTTTCTACCGTTTATGACCATTTTTGAAAATCCCCAAGAGTAATCACTCAGATGGATTGTTGTAATCATTATATCTGCTAATATTTTGCAAAGTCCTCTTATCTTTTCTACATCTGTAGTTTCCCCTTCATTGAGATCTATGCTATATAGTCTAGCTAAATCTCTAATATTGTTATCTACATAAGTAATTTTATTGCTACTTGAGTCAATTTTGACTTGTTCTTTTCCAATATTAAGACTTATAGTTCCTTTAGATTCCCCATTTTCATAACGACAAACAGTAGTAATATCGTCTTTTATGTTAATTCTGGCAATAGAAGTCTGTTTGTCATTTGATAAATCTACAGTATCTATACTTCTGTCATCTGATACAAGAAATCTTGAACCTTCTTCCTTATCAATAACTATACTGACAAACTTGTTATTCATAATTTTTCCCCTAAACATAAATAGACATCCTAAAATACTAAGATGCCCCATTACAATACTAATTTAGAACTTAATTTTAAAATATAAACATTATAACTCTTTTATTTTATGCTTTTATCTTAGTTAATTTTTGAAATTATGTCAATTTTATAGTCTTATTATTTTATAATATTTTTCTTTTATGTATACAATATGCTATATAAATCTTCTCTATTTATACTACTCGCCCTTGAATTTGAACTTAAATTTTTTGGCCTTCATCTTATTTTTTAAACTTAGATTTTTTAACCTTTGTCTTTTGTTTATTTTTATATTTTAACTTTTAACTTTAAATTTTCTTTTATTTTTATATTTAGATTTTTTCTTTTTGTCTTTTGTACTTCTTTTATTCTAGTTGTTTTTTTTCTTCATCTTCTAAAACTCTAATTGCACCGTATGTAATAATAGCAGTCAAAGCTATCTTCTTTCCTGTATCTAAAGTCTTTTCTATTATACTTTTCATGACAAAACCTCTTTATATTATTAATTTGCAAAATTATTTTTCTTTTTTATTTATAGTCTTATTTTTATTATTTTAAACTCATATTTTTCATTATATCAAATTTTTTTTACTTGAAAGGTGTTTAACAGAAAAAAATCCCCTAAAATTAGGGATTTTTATATTCATATAGATTTTAGATTGATGTTTTTAGAGCGCTGTATCTCAGCATTAAAGTACTCTTTTTTAGATTTATCTTTATATTTTCCTGTATCTAATTTTTTTATACTTATTTTATTTGTTATAAAACTCAATTTAGTTTCACAAACTATTATTCCAATAAAAATAACTATAAATCCAATCAACAATTTTGTTGTAATTACTTCATTATAAAATGCTATTGATATAATTACTCCAAACACTGACTCTAAACTTAGAATTATTGATGCTGATGTAGAATTTATATGCTTTAATCCAATAACTTGCATCAGCAGACATAACGCTGTTGCAAATACACCTAAATAAACAACTCCCATAACAGCTCTAATATTATAAGCTTTGTGGTATATCACCTTTTATTATTACAATTAGCCAACTTAAAATTGCTACTACTGCTATTTGTAAAAATGCAAGAACCTTCACATCTGCACTTTCTTTGCTTGAAAACTCTGATGTAAACATTATATTTACAGCATAGAAAAACGTCGAAACTAAGATTATTCCATCACCAAGTGTTATTGTTGCATTTTTTTCAACAGATACAAGCGCAACACCGATAACACATAAAATAGCTGCAATCACACTATATTTATCAGGTGTTTTTTGAATACTGCCCAAGATAAAAACGGCACCATTACACAAAATGTCGCTGATAAAATGCGCATTTTCCCGCGCTTGAGCCATACTCCATGCCTAAAACTTGTAGATAATATCCTCCAAATAGCGAAATTCCCATTAAAATTCCGCCTTTTAATTCAGTTTTATTTATATTTTTATCTTTTAAAATATATAACAAGTAAAATAAGTGTCGCTATTGTAAATCTACCTGCATTTATAAATCCTGATGTCATAGTATTTGTAGCATCTTTAATTACTACAAAAGTACTTCCCAAATAATTGCGCACAGTATTAAACATAGTTTATAAAATACTTCTTTATTATTTTTCAATATAATCACCTTCCTACATATTTATGTCACAAAATAATTATATAAAAATAATAATTTAAAATAATTGTATAATATTAAAAATTATGATGTTTTTTTGTAAAATTTACAAATATAAAATTTAAATAAAAATCTATATATTTTGATATATCATATATAATTTTATTCCTATTGAAAGTTCTTCATAAAATTCAAACTCCGACTTATCTATATTTAATATTTCTTTTACTTTATTTATTCTATATCTTACAGTATTGCTATGTAGATTCATTATTTTTGAAGTTTGTTTGATATTACCGCCAGATTGTATATATTTTATAGATGTCTGAAGTAGTTCTGTATTGTATTTTTTATCATATTGATTTATCTTTCCAACAATATCTGAATTAAAATTCGCCATATATCCTTGTTCATAAGAAGGCATTAGTAGCTTATAAACTCCTATTTCATAATAATATTTTTTATTTACTTCTTCTATAGATGATACCCTCATGGCGTACATTGCCTCTTTTAGGGCAAAATTAAACTCATCTATATATGTATGGAAATTGCTGATACCAACATAATAATCATCTAAAGTAAAAATAAACTACACCTCATCATATCGACAAGCTTTTCAAATTGTATTGTTCTCTTATCTCTATGATTATCTTCAAAAGTATATATAATAAATATACATCCATGGTATCTATAAGCAGCATGACTTGAACCTAAATCCTTATTTAATATATTTTACTATATCTGCTAGTGAATTTTCGTCTATATTTTTTAGGTTTTATACAAAGACAAAATACATTATCTTTGAAAGATATATTAAAGTCTTTCGCCATATTTTTCACACTAGACTTATCTAAATCTTCTTTTAATAAAATCGCGATTTTCGCTTCTTGATATTTAAGACTATTTTTTTTTTATTTTTATCATAAATTTCCGTAACTATATCTTCATAATAAGAACCCTTTTTATCAAAAATAAAAATAGGAAAATCCATTTGATTTGCGTATTTAATAACTTCCTCAGGTAAAACATCATAATATATATTTTTATAGCAAGTCCGCTTACTCCATCTGATACTAATCCCTTTACACTTTCTAATATTAAACTTGGATCGTCTTTTTTGCATATATAAGACTGCTTATAACAAAGTCTTCTTTTTCAAAGTAAGTCTGGATTGGCTTATCAAATAAACTACTTTCATATTCATAGTCAAGTATAGACGCCCTTTGAATTTCCTATCAAGACCTCTATATCCAGCAACTAAGTCAAAATCTTTAAAAAGTCGGAAGTTTCATTGCTTCCAATATAGTAATCGCCATAAATCCCCTCCTATTAAAATGTTTTATACTATTATAGATTAAATTTTGTAAAAAGAAAACAACCCCCAAAATGGAGGTTGTACTCTATATAATTAAAATCTAGCTTATCTATTTATAGCTTAATTTATTATCTATTTTTCCAAGTTAAGATAGGTTTCTTAACTGCTCTAGCATCATCAACTCTCTTAATTATTGTATTATGAGGAGCAGTTTTTAATAATTCTGGATTTTCTTCAGCTTCTTTTTGCTATTTGTTTCATGGCATCTATAAATTTATCTAGTGTTTCTACACTTTCACTTTCAGTAGGTTCTATCATTAAAGCCTCTGGTATTATAAGTGGGAAGTAGATTGTTGGTGGATGGTATCCATAGTCTAACATTCTCTTCATGATATCTGTTGTATTTAATTCTCCATGAGGTCCGCTTAATACAAATTCATGTTTACATATTTGGTCTATTGGAAGTTTAAATGTATCTTTTAAGTTTTCTTTTAAATAGTTTGCATTTAAAACTGCCATTTGGCTTGCTTTTTTAAGACCATCTCTTCCCATTGTAAGCACATATGCATATGATTTTACAATTACACCAAAGTTTCCATAGAAATTTTTAATTTTTCCTATTGATAATTCTCTGTCGTAATCTAATATATATTCATCATTCACCTTTTCAACTACTGGAACTGGCAAGAAAGGTATTAAGTCTTTTTTAACACCTACTGGACCACTTCCTGGTCCTCCTCCACCATGAGGAGCTGCAAATGTTTTGTGAAGGTTTAGATGAACTACGTCAAACCCCATATCTCCGGCTCTTGTTATACCCATTATTGCATTTGTATTTGCACCATCATAATATAAAAGACCACCTGCATTATGTACTAATTCTGATATTTCTTTTATATTTTTTTCAAATAAACCTAAAGTTGATGGATTAGTAAGCATTAAAGCTGCCACTTCATCACCTAAAACTTCTTTTAATTTTTCTATATCTACAGCGCCATCTTTTGTAGATTCTACTTGAACTATTTTAAATCCTGCCATCATTGCACTTGCTGGATTTGTTCCATGCGCAGAGTCTGGTACGATTACTTTTGTTCTTTTTAAATCGCCTCTATTTTGGTGGTATGCTTTTATTATCATAAGCCCTGTAAATTCACCATGAGCACCTGCTGAAGGTTGTAGAGTTACTTTATCCATGCCTGTTATTTCTGCTAATGATTCTGATAAATTATACATAAGCTCTAAAAGCACCTTGTGCAGTCTTTGCTGGTTGATATGGATGAAGTGATGTAAATCCTTTTAATGATGCCATATCTTCATCTATCTTTGGATTATATTTCATAGTACAAGAACCAAGTGGATAAAATCCTGTATCAACACCAAAGTTTTTATTTGACAATAAAGTGTAATGTCTAACTACATCTAATTCACTAAGTTCTGGCAATTCTAAGTCAGTCTTTTTTGATCATATTATAATCAAGCATATCAGTTAACTTTTGCTCTTCTACATCTAACTTTGGAAGAGAATAAGATTTTCTTCCTTCTTTTGAAACTTCTATCAATAAACTATTGTATTCATTCATTTTACATGCCCTCCATTAGATTTACTAAATTATCAATTTCTTTTGCTGTTCTCTTTTCTGTTACACACATTAAGACACAGCCTTTTTAATTCTTCATAATCTTTTCCTAAATCGTATCCACCTAAGATTTTGTTTTCTAATAATTTTTCATTTAATTCATCTACTGGCATTGGGCTTTTTTACTACAAATTCATTAAAGAATTTTCCTTTTAAATACTGGTTCAAAATTTTTTACTTTCATCAAATTTTTTATATGCATAATGAGATTTTTGTATATTTTGCATAGCTACTTCTTGATATCCTTTTTACCCATAGTAGCTAAGTAAATTGATGCTATAAGTGCATTTAAGCCTTGATTTGAGCATATATTTGAAGTTGCTTTTTCACGTCTAACATGTTGTTCTCTTGTTTGTAATGTAAGTGCATAGCATCTCTTTCCATCTGCATCTACAGTTTGTCCAACTACCCTACCTGGCATCTTTCTTATAAGACCTGATTTTATTGCTAAAAAATCCTACATATGGTCCCCCAAAGTTTAGTGAATTTCCTAGAGGTTGAGCATCACCAACTGCTATATCTGCACCAACTTCTCCTGGAGATTTTAATATACTTAAAGTTATTGGATTTACACTCATAACGTACATAGCTTTGTTGTCACGGGCTATTGAACCTATTTCATCTACATCTTCTATTACACCAAAGAAGTTTGGATTTTGTACTAATATACAAGCAGTTTCTTCTCCAACTACTTCTTTTAATTTATTTAAATCAGTTGTACCATATTCTCTATCATAGTCAACTTCCACTACTTCTACATCTTTAAATTGTAAATAAGTTTTCAATATCTTTCTTGTTTCTGGATGAACAGTTTTTGGCACAACTATTTTATTTCTTCTAGTTTTTCCTACAGCCATTATACAAGCTTCTACTGCTGCTGTTGCGCCATCATACATAGATGCATTTGCTATATCCATTTTTGTAATTTCTGCTATCATTGATTGAAATTCAAATATAGCTTGTAAAGTTCCTTGGCTTATTTCAGCTTGATAAGGAGTGTATGCTGTATAAAATTCACTTCTTGAAGTTATGCTTTTTAAAGTGATGGTATGTAGTGATCATATGCTCCAGCACCTAAAAAGCAAGTTAAATCATCTATATTTTTATCTGCCATCTTAGTTATTATTTCGCTCACTTCTATTTCTGATTTTGATTCTTCCAAGTTTAAATTTCTTTTTAATTTTAAATTATCTGGTATATCTGAGAATAAATCATCTATTGAACCTACATTACAAGCCTTTAACATCTTTTTGTTCGTCTTCATTTGTTGCTGGTATATAAGGATATTGTTTGTATTCTTTTACTTTTACTTCTTCTTTTTTATATTGTTTTTTTTTATAGAAAGGTCTTTTTTTACTATAACTGCTGGAACTAATTTTTTTCTTACTCTTATTCCAATTTCTTGACCGACTCTTGCTTTGTCTGAATCTATTATAGCCATACCTATGAATTTATCTAAAGTTGGAGATTTTAGTCCAGTAGTTACAAAACCTACTACTTCACCATCTATCTCTACATCATATCCCCTCTTACCATTCCTTTTCCTGTCAACTCAAACGCTACTAGTTTTCTAGCATTTCCACTTTCTTTTAATGCTTTAAGACTATCTTTTCCTATAAAATCATCTTTATCTAATTTAACAAATATTGATAATCCTGCTTCTAAAGGGGGGATTTCTTCGCTTATTTCATGTCCATAAAGCGGAAGATTTACTTGATCTTAAAGTATCTCTAGCTCCAAGTCCTGCTGGAACTACTCTTTTCTTTTCCTTCTTCTAATATAGCATTCCATATTTTTTTTTGTGCTACATTTTTATCACAATATATTTCAAATCCATCTTCACCTGTATATCCAGTTCTAGATACTATACAAGGCTCTCCACAAACATCTACATTTTGTTTAAATTTATAAAACTCTATTTGTGATAAATCTTGATTTGTTAATTTGCTTAATATTTCTTCTGCTAAAGGTCCTTTGCAATGCCAATTGTGCAACTTTATCAGATATATTTTTTTGTCTCTACATTAAATTTTTGCTATTTTCAACTATCCACTCATAATCTTTTGTCTATATTTCCTGCATTTATAATTAGTAAATAATCATTTTTGCCCTCTCTTATATACTAATAAATCATCTACTGTTGTCCCATTTTCATAACACATCGGAGAATATAAAATTTCATCAGCCTTCAAGTTTGATACATCATTAGTAATTAAATACTGTATAAACTGTTGAGCTTCATCTCCCCTTACTTCTACTTCTCCCATGTGAGATACATCAAATAAACCTGCACTTTTTCTTACATGCTCATGTTCTTTAACTGCACTAGTATACTCCAATGGCATTTCCCATCCTGCAAATTCAAACATTTTTTGCATTTAGCTTTTCATGCACATCAAATAAACATGTTCTTTTTAATTCATCCATAATGAACCCCCTATATTTTTAGTTGTTTAAAAATGAGTATTTACTTCTCGGTGGTTTTTTATGATATTCTCTTGAGACACTTCAAGAACTTATGAATTTTTGTCATTGAAAAATAAATAAATTTTGCTTTTAGAAATTGTATTTTTATATTTCTTATTTTAATTAAACAATATATTTTTTACAGAAAATTGTCAATATTCAAAGTCTTTTTTTACATAATGTTGTATTTTTATCTAAAAATTCGACTTTACGAATATTTTTTATTTTTCAAACAAAAAAACAAGACATAATCAGTATGCCTTGTTTAAAAGGAGTAACATTGAAAAATCATCTAGATTATAAACTGAATTTGTACCAGCTTATATTTTCAAGTAAATTTTTACTTAAACTAACTAAATTTCTATATTTAAACTATAATATAAAAATATTAACTTAACCTTACCTAAATATTAAGTTTTCATTAATAAAGTTATATATTAATTTTTCATATGTTTTAACTCTTCTATTTCAGTATCTATTTCTTCTTCCTCAACTTCATCTTCTTGCTCTAATTCTTTTAAAATATACTTCTCTATATTTCTAAACATAAATATGAATACGACAAATAAAATTGCACTAGCAACTAAAACTGCTTTTTCCCAATATATATTTGTTAAAATACCTCCCATAGATGCTCCTATAATAAAAATATAACTACACCATATGCTTGAGCACTTACTCGCATTTTACTTTTGTCTTTTTCTACTACTAACTTAAATATCTGCTCTGTAGCAGTTCTTAAATTTCCAGTACACATAGTAGTTGCTAGAGCTGTTCCATTTACCTTTCTGAATGCCTCAACCTGCATTGCACAAATAAATGAAATAGATATATTTACTATAACATCATATTTTCCCATTGAATAAATGCCATTATAGTAAGTACTATAATTTCTGCTCCTATTACAATTTGTCTCCAGTGGATATAAGTCCGTCTAGGCTTTATTCTTCTTTTTATAATTTCTGTTAGTATTACACCTAGCATAAATGCTATAACAGGTACAAAATGATATATGATTCCTTTAAAATTGTATTTTGATAGAGCTAACCCTACTAATACTATATTTCCTGTTTGAGCATTTGCGAAAACTTCTCCTCTACATATGTAAGTATATGCATCTAAAAACCTCCAACTAAAGCTAATAACGCTGCCAATCTAAACGATTCTGACATATGTTTTTTTATGCGCAACATCCATACACATTATCCCTCCAATATTACTTTTCTCTATTTAAGTATATCATAATGTATTTTCCAAAAGGGCGCTGAAATATTTTTATTAATTTTTTTCCAATATTTTATTGAAATTTTTTTTATCACAGTGCTAAATTAATGTTAACCTATCTATTTTTGAAGTTGACATTAATTTTAAATTAATAGATTTTAGGTAATATACTACAGAAAATTTTTTTATGAAAGACATTTTTATGTAGATTTTAAAGGGGGATAATTTTATGAAACTTTCAACAAGACAAATTATTTTATGCGGATTATTTGCAGCATTAATATCTATATTAGCTCAAATATCTATTCCACTTCCATTTACCACTGTTCCATTTACACTACAAATATTCGGTATTGCTATAACTGGACTCATTTTAGGATCTAAAATGTGGATTTATATCTACTTTAATTTACTTAATATTAGGTTCAATAGGAATACCAGTATTCGCTAACTTTGCAGGGGGTATAAGTGTTTTATTTGGCCCAACAGGTGGATTTCTATTAGGTATCCTCTAATGGCATTTATTATAGGTTATGCTAAAGAAAAATTCAATTCAAATTTTATAACTTCTATAAGTATGATTTTAGGTTTAAGCGATAGTTTATACTCTAGGTACTATTATGTTCTCATTTATTACAGGAAATACAATACTCCAAAGTTTAATTTACTGTGTAGTTCCATTTATCGCAGTCGATATATTAAACTAATTTTAGCTTACATAATAGGTGAAACAGTATGTAAGAGGGTTTTTTCAAGTTTAAATATAGCTAAATAATTATAATTATAAAAAGGTGGATAAACTCACAAAAGTATTTATCCAATCTTTTAGTATGTTGATTAAATTTAGTTTTATTTTATAAAGTTATATTGATATAATGTATTTTTTGAAGTAAGTCTTAGTCTATATTGAAGTTATATTCTTTTGTTTCATTTATATCGTCATTATTTTTAGAAATAACAACTATTCCACTAACTTTTTTAAGCTCATCTAATGAGTTTATTTTTTTGCAATAAGTAAATCTTTTGCCTTTTTACCTGCTGGAATTTCTTCATTTAAATTAAATTTGTCAGTATATTCTCCAATAGTTATATATTTAGTAGATACTTGTATTGGTGATTTTGATTTATTTTCTATTTCATAAACATATCCTACAAAGTCTGCTACTGAAGAATTTTTCTTAGCATTTATTTTTTTCCATCAATTATTTTTTATTAGATTTACCTTTTTATCTCTATCTTGCAATCTTGATTGTCTAGTATTACAACTGGTTCATCAAATACTATATTATTTTTAAATATCTTTTTATTTTTTATTATTGCTCTTAATTTATATATTAAGAATATTATTCCTGCTGTTAAAACAAGCCCCAAAATTATTTTTATAATCCCATGCTGTATAAATAGTCTTAAAAGGAATACTATTTTCAGTTGCATAAGTCTTAACTTTAGTATTATTGTATCCTGTTATAGTTAAGTTTGTACAATTTTCAAATGCATAATCGCCTATTTCTGTGACATTCTTTGATAATTCTAGATTTTCTAATCCAACACAGTAGTAAAAATGCTGCTCTCCTATACTTGTAACTCCCTCTGGTATATTTACATCTTTTAGAGATGTACAAGCATAAAATGCATATCCATCTATTGATGTTACTTTGCTTGGTATTTCAATTTTAGTTAAATTGCTACAACTTGCAAATAATCCATAACTTATTGTTTTTATCTTACTCGGAAGATTTATCGTATTAAGAGCTGTACAATTTGCAAATGCTCCTTCACCTATGCTTGTAACACTTTCTGGTATGCTTACTGTTTCAAGTGAAGTACAGTTATAAAATGCATATAAATCTATAGTTTTTACACTATCTGGTATTGTTACATTTATTATTTCTTCATTACCGTCAAATGCATTTTCTCCGATTTTAGTCACTTTATGACCATCTATTTTACTTGGTATTTCTAAATCACTTTCTTTCCCTTCATAGCCCTTAATCGTAACTTCATCTTCTTCTAATATGTACTTAAATCCATCTTTTGTTGTAAGGGTGTTTTCATCTTTTTCTGAGTCTTGTGTAGATTCTTCAGTTGTAGTTGAATCATCTGTAGCTGAATCATCTGATGTTGTTGAGTCATCACTATTACTTTGCTCAGTTGTTGTTTGTGTTGTATTATCATCTGTATCTGCAAATGAGGTATTAACTCCATTTAAATTGCTTATAGCCAATATAAATGTCAACGCTAATAATACTGTCGTGCTTTTTTTAAAAACGTTTTCCATATTAATTCTCCTTTTTTTATTTTTTGATTATATATTAATCTAGAAAACTTAACTAAACCTTTATTTTGAATTAATATTTTATTCAATTTATCGCATTAATTCGACAATATATTTTTATATTAAAACACAGAATTGCCGATACACTTAAATGTATATCGGCAACCTGTTTACATATATATTTTGTTGGTTAAAAGAATATAATCGTATATACAATATTTAACTGTAATATACTACTCATACCTTAATTATAATACCTATCGCTATCCAATTTCAATCATTTTACCATTTCTTGCATATATTATTTTTTTCACATATATTTGTAATATGATCTCCTATTCTCTAAATATCTAGCTGTAAATACAAGCTTAACTCCTTGAGTTATATTCTTTTCTGGATTTTCATGCATAACTTTTAGACAATCTTCTCTTACTTTATAATAAAGTATATCTATTTCTTTATCCATAAGCGCTACTTTATAAGATAAGTCAGCATCTTGATTTAAAAAGCTGATTTTATACCTTCTATCATATCCAAGCAATATTGTCATCCATTTTAGGTATATCGATTAATTCTTTTATATAATCTTCTCCAGCAATTGATACAACTTCTGATGCTATATTTTCAGCATAATCACCTATTCTCTCTAATTCTGCTGATATATCGGCTAAAGCGTATATTTCTCTTAAATCCTTTGCCATTGGTTGTTTTAATGCCATTAATTCTATACTTCTATCTCTTATATATTCTCTTAATATATCTATATCATCATCATCATCTATAACTTTTTAGCTAATTCTATGTCTTTTGTAAGCATACTTTTAATAGATAAATCAATAGCCTTTTCACATTTATCCATCATTCTAATTATATATTCTTTTAATGTATTTATATACTCATTTCTAAATTTGTACTCGCCATTTTTCTCTCCCCCATAACGTAGTTTTTTATATTTAATTTCGATTTATTAAATTCTAACCAAATCTTCCTGTTATATAGTCCTCTGTTCTTTTATCATGAGGAACTGTAAATATATCTTTAGTATTGTTAAATTCTATTAATTCCCCATTTAAGAAGAATCCTGTTTTGTCAGATATACGAGCTGCTTGTTGCATATTATGAGTTACAATTACTATAGTGTATTTACTTTTTAATGTAGCCATTAAATCTTCTACTTTTGATGTTGAAATTGGATCTAGAGCTGATGTCGGTTCATCCATCAATATAACATCAGGTTTCATAGCTATAGTTCTCGCTATACATACACGTTGTTGTTGCCCTCCTGATAAACCTAGGGCTGGCGATTTTAATCTGTCTTTACCTCATCCCAAATTGCAGCCCCTTTAGGCTTTCCTCAACTATTTTATCTAATTGTTTTTGTCTTTTATTCCTTGATTTTTTGGACCATAAGCAACATTATCATATATACTCATTGGAAATAAATTAGCCTTTTTGAAATACCATTCCTACTCTTGTTCTAAGATTTATAACATCATTAGTTGTAAGTATTTCCCATCGTCTTCAAGATAGATTTTTCCATTTATTTTACACTATCAATTAAATCATTCATTCTATTTAAACATCTTAAAAATGTTGATTTTCCACATCCAGAAGGTCCTATTAATGCTGTTACTTCGTTTTCTTTTATCTCCATATTAATATCTTTTAATGCTTGTTTTTCGCCATAATATAAATCTAAATCGTTAACTCTTATCTTAGTTCTATTTTCTGAATCCATATTACCAATCTCCTTATTTAAAAAATCTTAATTACTAATCTATATAAAAATATTTAGTTTAAATTCTTCTCTCAATCTCAATTAATTTAATAATTTGCTTTGTTTAACTTTTTAGCTACTAATTTTGCTATAGTATTTAATCCAAATACTATTACAATTAAAACTATCCCAACACCACATGCTGTTTGAATATCTCCAGTTTCCTTAGTCAATAAATACGCATGAACTGTAAGTGTTCTCGCACTATCAAATACAGTAAGCGGCATTTTCGCTACTGTTCCTGCTGTTAATAAAATAGCTGCTGATTCTCCAATTACACGCCCTATTGATAAAATAACCCCTGAAAGTATTCCAGGTATTGCACTTGGCAATATAACTTTATAAAGTGTTTGAAACTTTGTAGCTCCAAGACCTAGTGACGCTTCTCTATAAGTACTTGGTACTGTTTTTTAGAGCTTCTTCTGTTGAACGGATTATTGTTGGAAGTATGATAATTGCTACAGTTAAACCACCTGATAATATGGAATATTGAAGTTTTAGTGCTACTACAAAGAATATCCCACCAAATAATCCATATACTATTGATGGTATTCCTGCTAAACATTCTGTTGCAAATCTTATTACTCTTACGACTTTGCCTTGTTTAGCATATTCTTGTAAATAAACTGATGCTAATATTCCAATTGGTGTAGCTACTAATATTGCAACTAAAACCATATATACTGTTGTTATAATCATTGGTAAAATTCCGCCATTTCCACTAGCTGAGTAATCAGCAAATAAAAAACTAAGATTTATTTTTCCTATCCCCTTTATAAATATAAAACCTACTATCACTAGTAATAGACCTACTGTTATAATTGCTGATAAATACACTAGTGAAATCAATAGTCTATCTTTTGTTTTTCTAGACTTCAAATTATTTTCCATTATCTATCAACTCCTTTAGAAGTTAATTTAGTCAAAACTAAATTTATGATTATTATAAATATGAATAATACAACACCTGTTGCAAATAACATATTTTGATGTGTTCCTGCTGCATAACCCATTTCAAGGGCTATATTTGTTGTAAGTGGTCTTGCACTATCAAGTAGTGATGTCGGCATTGCTGTTGAATTTCCTGCAACTAAAATTACTGCCATTGTTTCACCTAATGCTCTACCTATTCCTAAAATTACTCCAGCTAATATTCCTGATTTAGCTGCTGGTACTGTAACTTTAAATATTGTTTCTATTTTTGATGCACCAAGTGCTAAAGATCCTTCTTTATATGCTTTTGGCACTGCTCCTAATTGATGTTTCTGATAAAGATATTATTGTTGGGAGCATCATAATTGATAATACTATGATTACTGCTAATAAGCTTTGTCCTTTAGGAAGGCTTAATACTGTTTGTATGGCTGGTACGATTACTGCTAGACCAAATATACCGTAAAGTACTGATGGTATACCTGCTAAAAAGTTCTACTGCTGTTGAAATTACTCTTGCATATTTCTTTGGACATATTTCAGCTATAAATATTGCTGCTAATATTCCTATTGAACACCGATTATTAAAGCTCCTACTGTTGCCACCATTGATGTAACTATCATAGAACCTATTCCAAATTGTTTAGAGCTTGGTAACCACTCTGTTCCAAATATAAAATCTATAAATGAATATCCTTCTGATACAAATGGAATTAAGCCTTTATAAAACACAAATCCTATTATAAGTAGCAAGCTTACTACTGCCATAAGGGCACTTATCATAAATATTTTTTCTGTTATAAATTCAAGTACATATTTGCTTTTATTTTTATTAGATGAACTACTTTCTTTTTACCTTAATTGATTCTGTCTTTTCCAATCTAAGTTCCTCCTTTTTAAAAATGCTAGGCTATCTCAATGAAACAGCCCAGCTAAAACTTTCTTGAATATCTATGATATCTTTATCTATTTTTGGTTAACACTCATAAATCCTTGTTTTTCTATAGTTTTTTGACCTGCATCACTTAATACATAATCTATAAAAGATTTTGCATCTCCACTTGCTTCACCTTTAGTAACTAATAAGAAAGGTCTTGATATTGGAGATTTATCGTTATAAACATTTTCTTCTTTTGGTTCTACACCACCTATTTTAACTGCATTTATAGAGTCATCTAAATATCCAAATGATATATATCCTATTGCATTTTCATTTCCTTGTACAGTTGTTTTTTTATATTTCCTGATCCATCAGATATTTGTGCATTTGAAGTTAAATCTTTTGATTCAAATCCAACAATTTCTTGGAAACCATCTCTAGTACCTGAACCATCTTCTCTTGAAACAACTACTATTTCTGCGTCAGCTCCACCAACTTCTTTCCAGTTAGTTATTTTTCCTGTATATATATCTTTTACTTGTTGTAATGTTAAATCTTTTACTTTATTTGCTGATTTTGTTATAACTGCTATACCGTCTATTGCTATTTGGTATTCTTTTAGTTCTGATTTTTCTTCATCTTTTAAATCTCTTGAAGACATTCCTATTTGTGAAGTTCCGTCGATTGTATTTGTTATTCCTGCTGATGAACCTACTTGTTGAACTTCTATTGTAGTTGTGTCATTTTCTTTTTGATAATCTTCTGCTAATATTTCCATTGTTGGTCCTACTGAAGTTGAACCTGATATTGTGATTTTGCTTGATCTTGAACCTGAAGTTGAATTAGATCCTGCTGAGCCACACCCTGATACTAATGATCCTACTAATAAAGTTCCTGTTAAAAGTGCGATTAATCTTTTTTTGTTAAACATTTTTATTCCTCCAATACATTATGTAAAATTTTTAATACTACTTATTTTCGCTTTTAACTTTATAAAGATAATAATTAGATATTTTTTTATTTTTATTTATCTTCTTTTATCTTTACACTTTATATAGTATAGATACCGTCTTAAGCCTTTATTAATTGTAAGTTATTATAAAGTTAAGTATGTTAAGATAACGTTAGCAAATTAAAATACAGAATTAAAAAAAAGACGACCAAATAGTCGTCTTTTTTTATTCTAACTAGCTTTTTTGCAAACTCTTGATTAAATGGGAGTTCTATTATAAATTTACTTCCAACACCAAGTTCACTTTCTACTCTTATGTTTCCGTTTAATGCTTTTTACCATATGTTTTGTTATTGCAAGGCCTAGCCCTGTTCCACCAACACTTCTACTTCTAGCTTTATCTACTCTATAAAATCTCTCAAATATTCTTTCTATATCTTCTTCTGGTATTCCTATTCCATTATCTTTAACTTCTATAAATACTTTTTCTGATTTTATATATTGTTTTATACTGACTTTTCCATTTTCGCCAGTATATTTTATAGCATTTGATATTATGTTTAAAAGTATTTGTCTAATATAACCTGAGTATTCCCATAAATCTATATCTTTATTTTCAAAGTCATATTTTACTTTTATATTCTTTTTTCTTTGCGATATAATTTATAACTTCATGTACTTCTTCAAAACTTCAAATAGATCTACTTTCTCTACTTTTTTCTTTGTTTTATTCTCAATAGTTGATAATAATAAGATATCATCTATTAATCTAGTCAATCTAGTAGCTTCATTTTCTATTATAGTTAAAAACCTATTTTTAGTATCATCATCTAAATTATCCGTCATCTTTAAAGTTTCTATAAATCCTTGTATTGATGTTATAGGAGTTTTTAATTCATGGCTGACATTTGCCACAAACTCTTTTCTCATATTTTCTAATTTTACATATTCTGTAACATTTTCAATATTTATAATAAATCCTATTACTGCATCTGTATCTTCAAAATGTACTGGGTCTATCTTAATTTTATATATTATATCATTTTTAATGTTTTTTTGTATTATAGTACTATGCTCGCTACACATATTATGCAAAACACTTTCTAAAATCAATTCATTTTTTATAAATTGTCTTATATTTTTACCTTCAGCAGTTACATATGAATCGCCTTCAACCATTTTCTTTGCCAAGTCATTGATTAAAAGTATTTTCCCTCTAGTATCAATAGCTAAAATTCCATGAGATACACTTTGCATAATTGACTTTAACTGTGTATTTTTATCGGTTATATCTCTAATTGTAAAGTTTATTGTGTCTATCATATAGTTAAAGTTTTTAGCGAATTCACCTATCTCTCCAGACATCTGTCCCCCTAACCTTACTATCAAATTGTTTATTACTTATATCTCTCGATACTTTCATAAACTCCTTTAAATAAGTTCGAAGACTCAATGTGTACCTAATTAAAAGTATTGTAATGATTAATAAAATTAGCATTATAAAAATATATATACCATTTAAAAACCCCGTCTCATTCATCTTCTTTCACCTCAAACTTATTTAATTTTGTATCCGACACCTCTTATAGTCTCTATATATTTTGCATCATCATCACCAATTTTCTTTCTAAGGTGTCTAATATGAACATCTAATGTTCTTGTCTCTCCATAATAATCATATCCCCATATCTTATCTAGTAAGAAAGTCCTTGTTAATACATTTCCTCTATTTTCGATAAGTAGTTTTAATATCTGAAATTCTTTTAATGTTAATTCTATTTCTGTCCCATTTTTAGTTACTATATGTTTATTTACATTTACTTGAATATCATCAGCTTTTAAGACTTCGACTTTTTCATTTGAAGTATATTTATATCTTCTAAGTACAGATGTTATTCTCGCTAATACTTCCTTTACACTAAATGGTTTTGTGATATAGTCATCAGCTCCATCTTGTAAGCCTTCTAGTTTGTCTTCTTCCATATTTTTAGCAGTTAGCATTATCACCGGTATCTGCTCCAAACTTTCATCAGATCTTATTTTTTTTTTTAAAAGGTCTATCCCACTTATATTTGGAAGCATCCAATCTAAAAGTATTAAGTCAGGTTGAAATTCTTTTGTCTTTAAATATCCATCAAATCCATCATATGAATAATCTACTTTATACCCGTTATTTTCAAGGTTAAATCTCAATAATTCTACTATATGTATCTCATCATCTATAATTAATATTTTTTTCATAAAGCCCTCCTTATTTTATATAAATCATAATGTCCTGCTGATTTTTATGTTTTATCTATATATAATATAATATCAAAACTTTTATAAATATAGTAATAAATATATATTTTCTTATATTAAAAATAGCTCTTAATATTATAGTAACATTCTAAAAATATGTTGTATCTTATTTTTCTGTAAACTATGTTATTTTTAAGTAAAAAGAGTATCTATAAATAATTTATTAATCATCTTTAGATACTCTTTTATATTTTTATGTAGTTCTATGCTATTTTTATTACTTTTGATTTATTATCAAATGTTTTTTTCTTATCTTCTATAAATATTTGTTTCTTGTCTATCTCGTGATATGGAGTTAAATACTGTATATAGATTTCTATTACTTCCTCCATCTGCTCTTTAGTTAGAGATAAAAGTTTTAATTCTAGGTTATTTCTGTGTTTATCTAATACCTCACATTTTACATATGATTTTCTTAATTTTATAAGGACCTTTGACCCAATCTCTAAATTTTGAGATGTCTCTATCCATATTTTTTACTAGATATACTATCTATTACAACATCTATATTAGATAGATGTTTTTCTTCATGGTCTAATAATATACAATTAGATTCCATCTTTTCATCAATGCTCGCCCTATCTTCGTCTTCACTTACTTTAACTTGATAAGCTACTCTCAAAGATCTCATTATTCCAATCAAATTAAATATATTTAAAAAATGCATTTAGATAATATGCATATTTTATAATATAGCCTTTTTCAACTAATTTTAATCCTATAAAAAGTGATAAAAGCCCTAATATTAAAATTAATAAATGAGGTTTTACTACATCATATTCATAATACCCTCTATCAATTTCTATATCTTTAGATGTAACATTAAAGTTAACTTCAAAGCCAAACATTTCTTTTATTATTGATAAACTTAAGTGTGGAGCCATTGCCATTTCATAATAATGTGTCCACATATACCTTCTCGATTTTGGTGATAATATTCTGAAAATAAATATTTGAACTAATATATATGGTATTGTCATATTTAATAATTCTGCAAAACCAGATTCTACAAAATGAATTCCTGTAGATAAGAATAAAATCGGTACTATTATATAAAACATCTTAATTAGATTTGAGAACCAATATAGCACTCCATCTACATAACAAATCCTCTGCGCTGGTGTAAGACCTTTTAGTATAAACGGATTATAATGTTTAAATACTTGGATATTTCCTCTACACCAACGGTCTCTTTGTTTTACTAATTCTCCAAAGGTAGATGCACTAAGTCCTAAAACTAAGACTTTATTTATAAAAAATAGAATCATATCCCTTTGCCTGAAGCAACATTCCTACAGCCATATCTTCTGTTATTGAACATGTTGGATATCCACCTATTTCATCTATAAATTTACGTCTAAAAACTGCATTTGTACCTACATGTAATACTGCACCTCTGTATGCTCTTGCTTCTTGAACGTCTCTCATAAAGAAATCCTGCTCATTTGGAATATATTTTTTTAAGTTAGATTGATACATATCTTTATTGTAATAACATTGAGGTGTCTGTACAAAAGCTAAATTTTCATCTTCAAAATATCCAATTGTTTTCTGTAAAAATTCCTTTTAGGAATCATATCTGCATCTAATACTAGAAATAAATCGCCTTTTATATATTTTAGCGCATTATTTATATTTCCAGCTTTAGCACCTTTGTTGTCTTCTCGTGTAATATAATTCACACCATATTTTTTACATAGTGCTTTTAATTCATCTCTTCTTCCATCATCACATACATAAACTTTAAATTTATTTTTAGGGTATGCCATTTGAGTACTTGCAATTATTGTCTTTTCAAGTAATTGAAGTGATTCATTATATGTACAAATTAAAACATCCACAAGTGGAGCTTCATCTAAATTATATACACTTAAATCTTTTCTTATAATTTTATATTTTCCAAAGAAAATAAATTGAAAATTCATAAAATTCATAAATCCAATGAACTCACAAACAAACAATATTAAACCTAAGATAAAACTGACTATTCCAAGATTTGTTGGAATTACAGTTCCTCTCCATAAAATATATATAGTCGATATAATTATATCAACTATAATCAATAATTTTACATTCTTATTATTAATTTTATATGCTAAAAAACTTATTAATAAGGCTGTTATTGATAAAATTAAATACATTAAATTCTCCTTACTTCTATAAAAAACTTATACTATAGTATATTTACTTAATTATATACACCTTGTATATTCCATATTTAAACATTTGTATCAATATATTACATTAATTACTTATATTTGAATAATAAGCATGCATAACCACATTTTACACAAATATACTTTTTCGTACAATAAGGAGACACAAAAAAATTCGCTTCGCTCATATCGCCAACGACTTTGTCCATCGCTTTAGATAATAAGTTGTAAATTAAAAAAGATGTTGAAAATCAATTTGTTTTCAACATCTTTTAATTAAATTATATTAAAATGCTGGAACTATACTTCCATTATATTTTTCTTCTATAAATTTCTTAACATCATCACTGTTTAATGCTTTTGTTAATGCTTTTGTTTTTTTCGCTGTCTTTATCTTCTGTTCTTATAGCAACTATATTTGCATATGGAGACTCACTTGATTCTATTGCTAATGCATCTTTAGTTGGGTTTAATCCTACGTTTAATGCATAGTTAGTGTTTATAACAGCTATTGCAACGTCATCTAATGTAGAAGGTACTTGTGCTGCATCAACTTCAACAAACTCTAAGTTTTTAGGGTTTTTAGTTATATCTTTTACAGTTATTAATTCACCGTCTTTAACTTCTATTAAACCTTGTTTTGCTAATAATTTAAGTGCTCTAGCTTCATTAGTTGAGTCATTTGGAACTGCTACTTTGTCTCCATCTTTAACTTCATCTAATTTTTTAACTTTATTTGAGTATATTCCCATTGGTTCTATATGAACTTTTGCACAGTATGTTAAATCATATCCTTTTTGTTTAACTGTTTCCTCTAAGTATGGTACGTGTTGGAAATAGTTAGCATCTAGTGATCCATCTGCTAATGCTTGATTTGGTAATACATAATCATCATACTCTTTTACTTTTAAAGTATATCCATCTTTTTCTAATATAGGTTTTGCTGCCTCTAATATTTCTGCATGTGGTGTTGAAGATGCACCCACTACTATAGTTTTTTCATCATTTTTTACCTGATGAACAACCTGTTAATAAACCTACTGCTAATGTTGATACTAATAATACTTTTGCTAATTTTTTAGTTTCATTTTTACTCCTCCTGTTTTCCCTTAACTTTATTTATTTTTATTAATTTTTTATTGTTTTTAAGTTTCATTTTTCTATTTTTACTTTTAATATTTGTTATTTTAATTTTTTATATACATAGTCACCTAGCATTTGTATAGCTTGTACTATTATGATTAATGTGATTACAACGTATACCATAACTGCTGTATCGAATCTTTGGTGTCCGTATACTAATGCTACCTTACCAAGACCACCAGCACCAACAGTACCTGCCATTGCTGTATATCCTAATATTGATATTATTGAAAGTGTAATTCCTGATACTATAGAAGGCATTGCTTCTTTTATCATAACTTTAAATATTATTTGTGTTTTGTTGCTCCAAAAGATTTTGCTGCTTCTATTAATCCTTCATCAACTTCATTTAATGCGCTTTCAATTATTCTCGCTATAAATGGTGCTGCACCTATAGTTATTGGAACTATTGCTGCTGTCTCACCTATACTTGTTCCGATTAAGAATCTAGTAAATGGTATTAAAGCTACTAATAATATGATGAATGGGAAACTTCTAACTATGTTTACCACAAATCCTACTACTGAATATACATATTTATTTGGTTTTAATCCTTTTGGTTTAGTAAGTACTAATATTATTGCTAATATAAATCCTAAAATTGTAGCGATTATAGTCGGTACAATTATCATATACATTGTTTGTAAAAATGCTTCTCCCAGTATGTCAGTTAAATACTGATATAATGTCGTTTTAGTTGTCATTTTTTATCTCCTCCCATTTAATATTTTTCTCATCAAGATATCTCTTAACTGCATTTGCATAGTGGTCTTTTACTGTTATTATTAAAGATCCAGGACATCTTCTCTGAATTTTTCTAGTTTTCCATAACTTATATTAAAATCGAAATCTAATGTTCTCGCCATATTTGTTATTATATTTTGGTTTGCAATTTCTTTTAGGGAATATTATTTTTATATTTGTTCCTTCTGGAAGAACTATTTGTTCATCTCCTATTAATGCTTTTAATCCTTCTGTATTATTTAAGAATAAATCTTCAGTATCTTCTATTTCTAGAACTTTACCGCCTTCCATAACTGCAACCTTTGTACAAATTTGTTTTACAACTTCCATTTGGTGAGTTACAAGGATTATTGTTATGTTTAGTTTTTCATTTATATCTTGTAATAAAGCTAATATTGATTTTGTTGTATTTGGGTCTAATGCTGAAGTTGCTTCATCACAAAGTAAAACTTTTGGTTCAAGCGCTAATGCTCTTGCTATTGCAACCCTTTGTTTTTGACCACCACTTAGGTTTCTAGGTTTCGCATCTCTTTTATCTGCTAGTCCTACTAATTCAAGTAAATTCATAACCCTTTTTTCAATTTCTGCTTTTGAATATTTAAAACATTCTAGAGGTAATGCAACATTTTCAAATACTGTTTTTCTCTCTAATAGTGAGAAATGTTGGAATATCATTCCTAAGTTTTTTCTAAGTTCCCTTATTTCTTTTCGGTTAAATCTTTTACTTCTTGTCCTTCTACTGTAAGACTTCCATCTCTATAATCTTCAAGTCCATTTATACATCTTAGTAATGTTGATTTACCAGCACCACTATGTCCGATAATTCCAAAAATTTCACCTTTTGAAATTTCCACATCTACATTTTTTAGGATTTGTACATCTCCATAATATTTATTAAGATTTTTTATCTTTATCATTAAGTTTCTTCCTTTCCTTAAATATATAAAATTATTATTTTATTATAGTGATTTTATATATTTTATAAAATTTTTATATCAACGTAAACTTATATCTTTTCATTATTTGATAATATTTATATATTTTTATTTTAAGTTTAATCATTTTAAGTATAAAAAAAAGCCTAAGTATAAACTTAGGCAATTGTAATCAGCTTATACTCATCTTTCAACTTAAAAGTTGCAGGATTTAGCACCATATATTTTAAATATTGGTTGCCGGGTTTCACAGGGCCCGTCCCTCAACCACTCTTGATAAGAGTTTGTTCACTTGTTATGCTATTAATAATATATGAGTATAAGATAATTGTCAATAGATTTTCGACATTTTATTTTGATTTTAAAATATTCATTTCATCTATTATTCGTATTTAAATTAATTTATAGTTGATATATTAAATCTAAATATATATTTTGTTATATAATCTCTCTTGCACTATTTTCTAAATCGTCTTTTACTTGTCTAATTTCACTTATCTTTGTATTGTTGATTTTATCTGGTTTTGCTTTTCTAACTAATCTTTTTAGATTTCTTAAATTGCCTTTTATTTCAGACTTTTTACTTCTGTCTAAACCAGATTTTGAAGTATCAAGACCTTGCTCTACTTTATAAACAAGTGACTCAGCATCATTTATTATATCAATGTATTCTTTCTTTTTTATTATCTTCTGATTCATAAGATTGTGCATCTCTTATTGCTTTTTCTATATCTTCGTCTGATAAGTTTGAACTTGCCGTTATTGTTATACTTTTGCTGTTTCCTGTTTTAAGGTCTTTAGCTGATACATTTAGTATTCCATTTGCATCTATTTCAAAAAGTAACTTCAATTTGAGGAATACCCCTCATAGCTCTCTTTATTCCTTTTAATTTAAATTCGCCGATCATTTTGTTGTCTTTAGCAAATTTTCTCTCACCTTGTAATACTTTTATATCTACAGATGTTTGGAAATTTGCTGCTGTAGTAAATATTTGACTGTATTTTGTAGGAATAGTAGAGTTTCTTTCTATAAGTCTTGTCGATACTCCTCCCATAGTCTCAATTGAAAGAGATAATGGAGTTACATCAAGCAGTAAAACCTCATTTAAACTTGGGTCTCCTGATAATTTTCCACCTTGGATAGCGGCACCTAATGCAACACACTCATCTGGATTTAAGTTTTTTACTAGGCTCTCTTCCTGTTATTTGTTTTACTTTTTCTTGACAGCTTTAATTCTTGTTGAACCTCCAACTAATAATACCTTGCTAAGTTCACTTGTCGATACACCAGCATCATTT
>VOFB01004912.1_pt1 | contig 32651 bp, 47 predicted proteins | sample 5384141 | NCBI WGS metagenome assembly VOFB01 (sample SAMN12384721, study PRJNA508395) | human gut metagenome | isolation source: healthy gut A | host: Homo sapiens | reverse complement strand
GGTAGAACAGGCCTGAATTATAGTCGCAATGCACATTTCCAGCACGCCCCGGCGACCAAAAGAACCGTTTGGCGTTTAATCTAAAATCATCAAATTTGGTCTCGTAGAACCTAAAGTAGGTATCCATCACCTCAGGCAGGCCAGTCATATTACCCGCGCACACTGCAAATTGGTATTGATATTATGCTGGAACAAGGGAAGGCGGGGTCGTCGCCGGTATCCGCAATCATGAAAAAATCTTCCCATGTCGTATAGCTTTTCCATCATCATGGGGCTCAGCTCCAGCGCCTCTGCTGTGCTGCTCCTGGAGAAGCTCCTCAGCGGAAAGGGCCCAGTCCCTTCAAGATTCCGCGTAACCGTTTCATCATCGGCTGCAATGCGCTCTGTTTTCTTCCAACAGCTCCTCATAAGTTCCGTAATTTTTCTAATATCTTCCAGCACCGTTTCCGCAAGGCTGTGCTCAGTCCTCCTCATATTTATTCGTCCGGGATAAAACAGTGACCGCTGTCGTCTTTCACCGTGATATATCCGTTAAAATCATCGCTTTTATGTTCCGTAACCTGTCCATCCGTTTGAATCAAGGAGGAACAGAATAGCCTCTGGTTCCGTATTGGGATCATACGCTAAAGATACGGTACAGCTGTCCGCCGACGTCTGAACCTGGACAGAGCTTCCCGGAATCGGATACATTTCATGAAGTCCACCAGCACAAACTCTCCAAAGTCATCCTGCAGTTTCATATCCGCCCGGCGCAACAAAACGCATGGTTACATCAAAGCTTTTCCCGTCCTGGCGCTTAAATTCCTGTACTACCACATCCTTCGGGAACGACGCGAAAGAGCGGCGGATGATCCCGCCCTTGCCGTCTTCGCACCGCACCGTAATTTCTCCGGACATCATGTCAAGATAGCGGAGATAGTCATGGCTGTTTTTCTGCCTCGTCAAAATCCAATAATAATTCCATTACCGAATGCAGCCGGGGATGCAGCCGAGGAAACCCACGCCGAAAGGACGTTTGTCGCCATTTATCATAGCCCGCATTTCGTCGCCTGATCCATCAGCTTTGCCGCTTTCTCAAATTCACCCTGTAGTAAAGCCTTCTGCATTCCGGGATCGCATAAGCCACATCAGGCGGCTCCGGCGTATCCTTCCAACGCATATCCATGATTCGTTCTCTTTTAAAAATGATTCTCTCATGATAGGGGTCGCCAATCATCAATGCGTTGTTTTCCGTTCCCTGTTACCACAACATCAATATCCGCCTTCGCCGGATAAAGACTGCTGACGCTTTTTCTTCGGCAGCAGTTTCCTGCGCTTTTCGATATCCATTGGCGCATACTTTAGCTCGCATGGTTTTGTCTGAATTCCATAATTGCTCATAAAATCCTTCCTTCTTAAAAATTCCTGTTAAATGCCGCGTAAACCCCTGCTGGCACTTTCAACGGAAAATTTGTATTAAACTACGGATTCATATTAACATTGACCATTCGCAGAGTAAATGGAAGATGCTGAACAACGCGATTTTGATTATTGTGAACAGAAGCAACCACCACGGCTTAGCCGCCTGACGCGCCGTTGTCCTGTACTCCTGAAGCTGAAAGCAAAAGCAAAGGCCCTGCGGCAAGCGTTCTGCTTGCCGCAGGGCCTTATTCGCGCGGTGAAATAGCCGTTACCTGTCTCTAAGGGCTGTCTTAAATAAAAAATTGTCCCCTCGAAGCCATATGCCGCAATAGCATGAAGCTTCTATTGAAAGCTCCTTTGTTTCCTTCTTTTCCGCCGCGATTCCCGATTTTCGCTTCGTGGCGCATTTCCCGCGAACAGTTGAAGAGAGCCTAAAGCTCATCCATAAAAGCACGGAAACCGCTTAAATTCAGCTCACTTCATTTTTCAGCTTAAAATCGAGCCTTCTATTCAACCTTTATCACATGAGCCTGATCGCCGCAAATGGACACCCGGTAGAATTCTCCTTCATGCACACAGAAAATGAGAGGGATTTCCAGTGCTTTGGAAGCCTTGATGAAAGGTTGGCTGGTCGCAGTCATATTCCCATTTCATACCGGCAAACCCCAAAATGACGCCTTGCCAGATTCCGCCGCAGTTCGCGATATGAACGCCTTCCGCCGCTCCCATTTTCGCTTCGCTCAAGTCGATTTCCAAAGCCCTTTGAAACAGCTCCCACGCCTCACGGTCTCTCTCAAGCCGGACGCACAGGATAGAATGTATGATCGCGGAAAGCGAGGAATCATGGGTAGTATAAGGATAATAGAAGTCATAGCTTTGCCTGATTTGCTCCGCGGAAAACCGCTCCGGAAACAGATAGGGCAGCATGAGTACGTCCGCCTGCTTCAGCGCCTTGACCCGGTAATTATACTCCTGAGACACCTGTCCGCCAAACGGCTTGGAGCGGTCCGGCCACATCGTTTCAAAATCCGGCTCCTCATAATCCTCAAAATGGTCGCATTGGGGAATGACCCCACCAGTCCACAGAATTCATAAGGCCCTGAGCCGTCTCCCCGCAGATCTTCTATAAAACCGGGCTCCGCTGCTTCTCCGCACAGCTCCAAAGCCCAAGCGGTAATTTTCCAGGCTGCGGGCCGCCATGAAGTTGGTATAGGCGTTATTATTGCACAGGCAGATATATTCATCCGGCCCCATAACGCCATCCAGCGTCACGGCCCCGCCGGGCTTGGCGGCAAACACGGGCAAGCCAGTAGCGGGCCGTTTCCTTCAGCACCGGCAGGGCATTTTTCAGAAACTCCATATCTCCAGCCGCCTGATAATAGTGCCAAATACCATGGACGACATCAGCTGTAACGTGGATCTCATGATCCGCGTACTGCCAGTTGGGGCACTGCTCCTCACCGGAAACAGAAGACTCCCAGGGATACCGGGCGCCCGGATATCCGTAAGCCTTGGCGTTCGCCATGGCGCCGGGCAAGGTCTGAATGCGGAACTCCACCAGCTTTTTGCCAGCTCCGGATTGGTATACAAATAAAAGGGGAGTAAATAGACCTCAGTATCCCAAAAGAAATGCCCGAAATAAGCCTCGCCGGAATAGCCCTTGGCGCAGACAGCCACCCGGCTGTCGTCTGGATTGACGCTGCGGAGCAAATGGTAGATTGAAAAGTTCACTGCCTTTTGCGCCGTCTCATCTCCAACGATAGAGACGCCTGCCCTCTTCCAAAGGCGAGCCCATTGAGCCTTGTTCTCCAGATAGACCCTTTCTCCACTATTAATGGTTTCCGCCAGCAAGGCTTCCATTTGGTCAAATTCCAGATAGCCAGCGTCTAGATCCCGATGGAAACGGCGGACAATTTAGTAAGCTTCAGGGTTTCCCCTCCCGCAAAACGGAATCAACGACAGGCCCCAGCACTTTTCCCCTGACTGTCAAACAGCATGGAAAGTATCCGAATAGAATCCCCGTTGTCCGTTTGGACAACGCACCCGCGGCGGCCGGCCTCTCCGCTCTCTTCTACCTTTTTAAAATGGTTGTAACCGTTGGTCGTTACCTTGCAGTCAATTCCATTTTCAATCGTCAGGCGGCAGCGGCCCAAAGCCACCTGAAAGGAGAATTCCTGCACAACCACCCGCTTCAGCTGTCTGGGCAGAAACCGGCGGTATTGACAGCGGACAAGCCCGCTTTCCGTACGCCAGTCAAAGTCCCGGTAAAGAACTCCGTCCCGAAAACTCCAGGCACCGGCGGTAATTGTGGATTCCAGGCAATTCCATATCGAGCTTTTTCCCCATCGGCGGTAACGTCCAGCTTTAATAGATAGGGCAGGTTCACCAGCTCTTCCTTCAGCATGGGATGGATCCCCGTAACGCCCGGCACATAGACTCCCCCATTTGGAATAGGGATGCCTTGGCTTTTCAATGGTCACGTTAGCGGGCATACGCATATAGAGCTCGCCTTGGTCCGCGCAGGCGAGGCCCTCCTCATAGGAGCCGCGAATCTGCAGATACCCTGATCCCTGAGCGAAAACGCCCTCGTAATATTTGGTATAACGCCGGCAATTACGTTCCTCCTCGACACAATAGGCCGGGTCAAATGGTTTCAAATAATTCATGGAAATACCCCTTTAATTATAAAATGGCATACTCATACGGCTCCAGGGAGACCGCAACCCGCCGTTCCCCAAGCACACTTCTTCCGCAGCGGCGACGGATTCGATTCAAGGCCACAGCTTTGCCGTTTTGCTTTGGAATGATTCTCAGGCGTTTCGCGCCGGAAATATAGGGCTTGACACCGATTTTTTCCAAGCAGAAGCTTCACGGCTTCCGCTTGGCTGTAAATGTGGGTTCCAGGGAGAATGGAAGCAGAAGCAGTTCCCCTGGCCAAGAGTAAAGTAAAATACGGCCGGATTTCCAGCATCCTCCGCCGCCAGAATATTTTTTGCCGCCGCCATAATCGGCTGTACGGTTCTGCCGATGTAATATTCCTCTTACCGTCCAGCTTCAGCTTCTGCTGGTCGTCTCCTTTGTCTTCCATTTCCTCCGCGCAGATGCCAAACATATCCGCCAACAGGGTGCAGCTTTGACTCCAGGAATCCCGTGTCGGCACCCGCCCGCACAGAATCAGCCTGCCGCCCTCTTTGACAAACTCTCGCAAAGCTTTTTCCTGAACCGTCTCATCCATAGCTTCGTCGGAAAGGACGCACAGGGCCTGCCCTTCTTTCAGCCGCTCCATAGGCTCCTCCGCGAAATCGCACACTTGGCGTGAAGCCCGCCGACTTCAGCACAAAATAAAAATCGTTGCTGGCTCGGGCGGCCCGCTTCCAGATCAGTCCCGGATCGTTCTTGACGCCGAACAATAGATCATGCCGGACAGGCGCTGTCAGGTCCTCCTGGTTCTTCTTAATTTCCGACAGGAACGCGCCAAATACGGGTAATTTTCCAGCCGCTCTCCGGTGCGGCTTACGGAGTCTGCCAATTATGGTCGGTACCGTACCAGCCCATACCGGGCCGGTTCTCACATCCGGCGAACAGGAACATATTAAACCCCGGTAGCCCGCCGCGATCGTCCAAAGGTTCCATAGATAAAGCCCGGCCCGTAAACCTGGGGATAGTCCTTCCAATACCCGCTTTCCTGCTCAATGACCCAGGGAGCCTTCGCCAGAAAATTCGAGGCGTATTCCGCGCCGTAATCGCAGAAATAGGTTCCCTCCCGGATTCCGAGCTGGCCTGTCGGGAATAATAGCAGTCGATTCCAATATTCAGCCAGGATTTTTCCGGTTGTTCCCGTAATGCAGGGAAATCGCCCTGGGATTGTAAGCGTTATGTATCATTTCTACCTGAACGCCATTGTTCCGCGCGATTTTCCGCAAAGGTCTGAAGTAAGCCGGAAAATAAAAGTCATAGACAAACTCCAAAGGATCCCGCTGTGCTAGCTGGGATTCGCCGCCTCCAGCATATGGGGCTCTATGGTGAGCAGATCGGAAAAATCCGACTCATAATACTGGTTCAGCCGGCTGGCCTGCCCATACTTCTCTGTCAAATAGCGGGATAAAGTCCGTCCTCCCGGCCGATCCCCAGATTTTCCGGATTTCTGTCATCCAGATCCTCGGTGGGGATCTCATTGCAGAGCTGGAACATCACAATGTTTCCTTCGGCGCCAGGTAATCCTGGATTTCTCCGCACACCGCCTTATACCAGCGCTCCGCCGCCCTGATAAAATCCGGATGGTTTTGTGGGCCACATTGTTTTTCATTCCCCACATCCACATATTTGCCATCCTGATATCCTTGACGTGAAAGCGTTCCGGTATTTCTGTGAAACCATTTAGCAGTCCCAAATCAGTGGTTTCCAGCATACACATAAGGGCCGGGACGGAAGAAGCCCAGCAAGCCTTTTTTGAGTCAGCTGAATCCAGGTGTGAAGGTCGTTCTCCGGCAAAGCCTGCCGTAAAATCAAATTTTCCTCCTCGTATTCATGGACAAACCAGGGAACGGCGACCGTTGCATCCAGAAGTCTACCAGCGTCCAGCGCTTTTTCCCAGTATTGCTTTTCCATGCGGAAGTAGTGCAGCTCCGCATAGAAGCAGCTTTTTTCCGTTTATCATAAAATCTGTTTTTGTAATTTTGAAATCATACATTGCTTTGATCCCCTTCTGATGACGACAAAAAATTTTCTGATACCAGCTGGTTTCCCCGATCAGGAAAGATCTGCGATCTGCTCCTTGCAGCCTTGCAGGGCACCCGCCCTGCTGACGCCGATGGAATACATTCCCGCGCGGTTCGCCGCTTCGATTCCAGCCTGGCTGTCCTCAAATACGGCGCAGTCTTCATAGGGGATTCCCACCAGCTCGGCTCCCAAGGTAAACACCTGAGGATCCGGCTTGGCCTCCTGAACCATATTTCCATCCACCACGGCGTCGAACAGCTCCTGTATTCCAAGGCTCTTTCAAAATCGGCGGGGCATTCTTGCTCGCGGATCCCAGCACAACGGCCACCCTGCAGCCTTCAGCTCTTTCAAAAGGCGTTCGGCGCCTGGCAGCAGGTCCTTTTCCGTCAGTGTGGCGATCAGCTCCCCGTACCACCGGTTTTCCGCGCCGCCATCTTCTCTTTTTCCTCCTGGGAAAAGCGGTTCTGAAGGCCGCCGGAATCCAGCAGATATTCCAAGGACTGCATTCTGCTGACTCCCTTTTAAGCGCCGTTCTGAGCCTCGGTAAACTGGAAGCCCAGCCTGCCGCCAGCCTTTTCCACGCCAAATAGTGGAATCTGGCGGTATCTACAATCACGCCGTCTAAATCGAAAATAGCAGCCTGCTTCATGTTATTCTCCTTCTTATCATTTTAATAAAAAGAGCCGGCAGACATCCGATTTGATTTCCCTTGATGCCTGCCGGCCCACGGTTTTATCCTTCCTCTAATCCCTTAGAAGAATTTTTTCTTACTGCTGTTCCTGCAAAAGCCTCAGGGCCCCGCAGCTACAGGAGATTTAAGCGTCACGCTTTCTGCGCCGGAAGATCACAATGCCGGCACCTGCCAGGGCCAGAGCGGCCAGCAATATGGAAATTCCAGAAACCAGCCAGTCGCCTCAGGCCGCATGACCGCCGGAGCCTGTCTCTGTCTTTTCCAAATCCTCCATAGCGGCTTCCAGCCGGGCCTCCGCGCTGTCTACCATCACCTGGGTAGCCTCTGAATCGGCCAGCACAGCCTTGGCCTCCTCCAGGGCGGATTGGAACCATCTCCAGCTGCTGTCGGTATAGCCCTCCTGCTTTAAGGTTTCGGCTCGGTTGGCCGCGTCCTTCAAGCCGCTCTTATCCACTTCTGCCGGAGGATTCACGCAGGTCCAGATTGGCAATCGCCTCGCTGGGCTCTGCCGCCGCCAGGTTTACCGCCGGCTGATCCGTCGGGATTCGCATAAACATCTCTGGCTGCTTTCAGCTTTTCCTGCATCTTGTCCCAGGAATCTGCTGTATAGAGCTCCTTTTTCAAGCTTTCCGCCTGCTAATCGCCCGGTTCAGCTCTGTCTTATCCACCTCGCCGGGGACAATCACATCCTCCAGATCACTGATGGCCTGCTCCAGATCCTTAGCGGCGCCGTTGACCGCAGCCTGGTCCGCCTTTGGATCATTGTAAACGTCCTTTGCCTTTGCCAGGAATTTCTGCATATTCTCCCAGGAAGCAGCGGTATAGTCGGCTTCCTTCAGAGAGTCGGCCTTGTCGATCTGCTCCTTCAGAGCGCTCTTATCCACCACTGTCCTCATCAGGGTATCTGCTCCCATCAGTTCTACCTCACGAACGGTTACGCTCTCGGCACCGTTCACGATTTCTACCGTGACGGAGCCGGTGTCAGCCTTAGTGAAGGTAAAGGCGTTCTCGCCGTTTTCAGCTGATCCTTGGTCTTTTCCGCCAGAACCTGTTCGCCGGCCTTGATCGTTACCTTCTCAGGCACGCCGTCTAGGAACACCAGAGCGTTTCCGACCTTTGGTCCTCAAAGGTATAAGTCAAATAGTCGGTCTCTCCGCCGCCTCTGGTAGCCCAGCCTTCTTCGCTCTCCACCTTGCACTGTCAATGGTGTAGCCATTAGGGTCTGTGGGAAGGTAAAGGTCTGATAACGGCCTGCTTCGCCGCTTTCACAACCCACGCCGTAACCACTGGAACCGGAAAGCTCGTAGGAATAGTCGATCAAGGGCTTGCCGTCTGCATCCCCGGTCGGTGTATGCCCGCATCCAGCCGGTGCCCAGGTTTTCTGTTCCGGCATTGGCGAAGGTGCCGTCGGACTGCGGCTCATATTTGCCGTAGAACTGGTCGACGCCGTCAGGATGCTGGCTGGTGGGCCAGCGGTAGCACCTGTTGTTGGGATAAAGCCGGATATCCTGAGTAGCGCCCAGCACGTAGGTAGAGCCGGCCTTCAGCACCAGGTCTCCGCCCTCCATATTGGTCATCTTAATGTTATAGGGCTTGTTGAGGCCGCCCTCTTCAATCTCCTCAACGGGCAGGACACCCTTGCCGATCGGATCTCCTACAGGGGTTCTGCCGTCGGCGGAAGTCTCATAAATAAACACCAGGAAGTCGCTGTAATGCTCAGGGAAGGTATCTTCCTTCGCTACACAGATATACATGTCCACAGCATTTACGGTAATATCGCTGTTGATGCTGGTTTTTACATCGACTGCCGGGCTGCCGTCGGCTTTCTTTTCCGCGGCGTAGTTGTTGCTGTTAATGGCCTGGAAGCCGTAAAGGGCTGACGCCATGCCGTCGGCGTTTTTCAGCACCACACGGATTCCATCGGTACGAACCATATCGAACTTAACGATATTCTCGTTGGGAGCCACGGGCTGGAAGCGCTCTGATTCGCTACCGAGGGTCCAGTCTCCATCTTTCAGGTACTGCACCTCGTAGGAATAGGGAAGCCCAATGACATCGTCCGCAAGGCCTGTGGGCTGATAGTAGGAATAGAAGCTTACCTGGTCGATATTTCTCAGTCCGGAGAAGGTGACGCCATAGAAGCTTTCTTTTTCCACGTTGGAAACCCACTTATTATCTAGGTTGACCTGCTGGTTGATTCCAGTCTGGGAACCAGCGGCGGAAGAGGAAACGGCTTCCTTTGCCGTCGGCAGCGATATTCGCACCGTAAGCGGGCAAAGCATCCTGGAAATGGTCTTCATACCGTCGATCCACATTTCCAGGGTCTGAGAACCGCCGGACTGGGTATCGATGGTAATGTAGTTGATCTCGCTGAAATCAGGGGTACCGGTAGTCTGGGCTACCCAGCCATTTCCGCCTTCCAGAGGAATGTTCACCGGATACCACTCATGCCGGTACTGCATCTCCGTGAAGGTCCTCATAGGCGTGGGGGAACATCAGCGGATCGCTGGGCGTGTAAGAAACATAGTTATTCTCGTCGGTATACAGGGTAACCACCGGAGAATTCGCGCCGTTTCTTTGGTTTTGGTTGTGAAGCTTCATGCTGAAGCCAAAGGCATATTCGTTGCTGAAATCAAATCCCGCGTCCATAGTCTGGGGATAGGTCAAGGTATTGTTCTGAGCAGTAGAGGTCATCTTCACAGACTTACTGCCATCTATAACGTAATAGATGGGGTGCTCCATGCTGACTCCGCCTACCGTGGGAATCTCTTCATCAGGCTCCTGCAGGCTCAGAGCGGTTTTGCCTCCGTTTTCGGTAACAGACCAGCCCTCCAGGGACTCGGTGCCGATTTCTCCGCCGCCGGCCACTACGTTTACGCTGATCCACGCAATATCGGTCCAATCCCGTTGGTGGCGCTGACCGCCACATCATAGAAGCCGGGCTCCTTAAAGGTATAGCGCACGGTTTCACCAGCCAGTACGGTGCCGTCACCCATTTCCCAGCGGAAGGTCAAGGGCTTGCCGTTAGGATCGGTGCTGTTTTCGGCGGTGAAGGCTACTTCCTCGCCTACCGAGAAGCGGTTAGCCGGAGCGCTTTCAATCACAGCTTCGGGAACCAAATCAAGATAATTCTCATAATTTTCTTGGTACTGGGCGCCATCCCGCTGGATAATGTTTGTCACGTTAGCCGCCTGGTGTACTACGTCGCCGTCTGTGTCCTCCGCTAAACGGGTTCCGTTGCCTTCCATCACGTTGCCGTTGATTTCGAACCAATCGGCGTTTTCCAGCTAGATAGCATACTGCCCGTTGTTGACAATCCGGTTGTTCTGAATCAGACCGTTAAAGGAAGGCTGATTTTCACGGTACATCATACCGATACCCGCGCCGGCATTGTCATGGATATAGTTATCCACAATGATCTCATGCTCAGACGACCAGCCTGTCATGGAAATACCGGAGTTGCCATATTGGCCCGTAGGCGCGTTGGCGGGCATAATGCCGTTCCAGCCCATTTCGTTGCCGATCATGACGTTTTCGTCAGAGCCGCCCATCCAGAAGCCGAAGCTGGACCAGTTAGCCTTGTTGTTATACCAATAGTTGCGGCCCATACCGCATTCCACCGCGTTATTGTTGGCAAAAGAGGTATCGTTGCCTTCAAACACGTTGTACTCAGAGCACATGCCGTTCAGGGCGCGCAATAAAGATACCGTCACCGCCGTGGGTAAAGTCGTTGTTTTTCACATAGTTGTAGTTGGAAGCCGCTTCGATCAATGAAGAGGTGGAGTCTCTGGCGTGAACCTCGTCATAGGGGTCAATCCGATACCCCAGCTGAAGTCGTTGTCTTCGATCCGGTTCTTGGAGGAATTCCACAGCTCCAGGCAAACGTCAGAGCAGTCGGAGAAGTTGTTATCCGTAATCACGTTGTTATCAGAGAACCGGAGATACAAGCCGTTGGCGTTGTTGGCGGCTACATTGTTCCGATGGTGCTGCCGTTAACATTTTCCATTAGAACCGCACCGCCAGCTGGTCGCCCCAGCCGCCGTTGGGATTGGTATAGTTGTCGGAGAAATTATTGTTTTCAATGGTTAAGCCGTTAGAATTGTAAGCTTCCAGAGCATAATAGAAGCCGCTGACATCAAAGCCCTTGATGGTGACCTTGCTGGAATCCTCTACGGTAAGAGCGGTGCCCTTGAATAAAGAGAGGCATCCACATCATAAGAGGTTCTGTCAAAGGGCTTATTCCTGGTGGCTGGGTTTCAATCGGCGCTTCATCGCCGTAAGACACCTTCCTCCAATAAACACCTTGCTGCTGCAGCAAGTCGCTGAAGGTGCGCACGCCATCCTCGAAGATTTCGAAGGTATCCAGCTTCAGGCCCATGGCTTTCATATCGTCCGCGCTGGATGCGCTGTTTTCATACGCGACCCGAACTTTTACAGCGGCTTGGCCGGCATAGGCGCTCAGATCGACCTCGGCCTTGGACCAGTCGTTTGTGGGGGCAACTGTTTTCAAAATTCGTTCCACGCGCCGTCGCCCACAGAGGCATAAACCTTCAAAGCGCCGGCAGCTCCATCCACTTTGGAGTCAAAGCTGAACTTGACCGCCTCCGCTGCTGAAATCAAATTCCCGGGTGAGGCGGTAAGAAGTTTCTCCATCCACAGGATTCAACTGATAAGCGTAAGCGCCAGTGGTCCCATCCGCGAGAATATCACATCCTTTGCATTGTAAATCCGCACACCGGTACCGTCTACGGTAATATTGTCACCCTTGATGGTAATACCCTGCTCAGAGCCGCCGAAATCATATTCGCCAGGCTTGAATTTCACGTCTTCCGTAATAATCATACCAGGCACAGGCTCCAGCATACCGGAATCATCCGCCACCGTGATATAAATTTTGCTGCTAGGGCCGTCCACGCCGCAGGTAGCTGTGATCGCTGCCACGCCTTCGCCTACAGCCGTCACCTTTCCGGTGGGGTCCACAGCAGCCGCAGCCGGCTTGTCAGACTCATAGGTAACCGTCTGGCCAGCCATTACCATGCCGAATTGATCCAAAACGATAGCGCTGAGCTGAGCGGTTTCTCCTGCTTCAAAAATTGTTTTATCCGCCGTAAGCTCTACTTTTGTGGGGACGGGTTCCGCAGGATCACTTTTCTCGTTAAAGTTTACCTTTAAATAAGCGGTACCCAAATTGGTTTTGATCCGACGCTACTCCGCCGGCGTGCCCAAAAAATTCACCTGGCTGAGCCGGATTACTGGTAGGCCAATTATAATGGTCTCCGTTATTGCCGGTGTTGTCCGCCGCCAGCTTGTCAGTGGTTAAAACAACGGCGTAACGCTTGCCTGCTTCCCAGTTGATAAGCCAAATCCAGCTTATAAACGCCGTTGCCTGGAATCTCAGTATAAGGAAAAACGCTTGGTCACCGAGGCCAGCTCCGTTTTGGGCGTGCCGTCCTCATTGGTGTCGTACAGCTTCGCGATCAGGTTCGCGAAAGGGAGGAACCGCTCTGCCCTTGGGAAGCAAAACCTTCCGCGGAGGTCATTTTGCGGAAGCTGGGCGGTAAAGGTCTGGTACCGGGCGCTTCTCCTTCTCCGGCACCAACGCCATAGCCCCAGGTGGTATCGGAGGTGTCAAAGGTGAAATCTACCGGAGGGAACGTTCTCGCTTTCGGACGCGTAATGTATTTTGCACCATAAGGTGTTGATATACTTGGTTTCGTCTACCCAAGCGCCGCTGGGGTTGATCTTGCCGGAAGGCAGGGTATCGTTAACCCGATATCTTTGTTAACCCAGTCATAAGTGGGCTGGGTAACCGGACGTCCTGCTGGCCAAGGGGGATCTGTGGTCAGAGCCAGGGCATAGCGCTTGCCGGCCTCTACCTGCACATTAAAATCGATGCTGGTTGGAGCCTTGTCGTTCACCTGAGCCTCAGGAACCGTAACGGTCTGCAAGGCCTCGCCTGCCACGCCGTCCGTAATCGGATAAATCGCCGCTACCAGGTTTCCCGCTTGGCGTCTCCCGAGGTTGGACTCCTTTTTGACAACGTAAACCTCTACGCTGCCGATCACGCCGTCCTTGGTGGCGTCAAAGGTCTGATAACGCCATACAGCGTCTGTTTCAACGCCGAAGGTGAATCAGAGCCGGCGGGATTTTCATGAGATAAATCAATCGTATTGCTGATACCGTAATAGAGGCTTGCACCAATAGGTGCCAAGGAGCTCTCGTCAACCCAATTGCCCTCAGGCCTGATCTTGCCCGAAGGAAGGTCTAATCAAGATCCTTCTTTACCCAGTCGTAGGTGGGTTTAGTGATCGGAGGATCCTGCTGACCGGCGGGGTCGGCGGTCAGGGCCAGGGCATAGCGCTTGCCGGCCTCTCCTGCACATCGAAATCAATGCTGGTAGGGGCCTTGTCGTTCACCTGAGTCTCAGGAACCGTAACGGTCTGCAGCGCTTCATCAGCAGGCTGGCTGCCGTCCATCGGATAGATCGCGGCCTTTAGGTCTCCAGGTTTGCCGATATCCGGATTTCTTTTGACAACGTAAACCTCTACGTTATCGATCACGCCATCCTTGGTGGCTTCAAAGGTCTGCCAGCGCCACAAGGCGTCTACTTCAACGCCGAAGGTAGCCCTGAACCAGCAGGGCTATCATGAGACAAATCAATGACGTTTTCATTGCCGGCGTCGGAAGCTCCGCCCTCATTCGCCGCCAGCGCGCCGGATATTCCGCTGAACGCCATTAAGCCGGCGATAAGACAAGAAAGCCCCTTTTGATAACCTTCTTCATTAAATTTTCTCCCTCTTTTCGCGTCTGATTTTAAATGTTTTCCAAAAAAATCTCTGTCCGGGCATAGGCTGATAAGGATTATGCGGTTCTGCTTGATACCAATAAACCACCGAGGAAATATCATCCCGCAATGGCAGGAAGCGTTTAAACCCATTTCGCCATCCAAGGGCCTGAATCGTAATTTTCAGATCCTTTTCAAAATAAATGGGATCGCAAACATGGAACCGATACATTCCAAACCGTTGATTCGCCTTAAGGGCCCCTGGGGATTCAATACCTGACAAAGGCCGGCATAAAGATTGGTAAACTGCTTGTAGGTTCCTTTGGGATCTTCAAAGTTCCAGGCGCCTCCAAAATAATCCTCCGTGCCGGTACGCAAATCGTTGGGTATTCCTGATCCCCATCCATGTAAAATTTGATCTCACCTTCTCCCCACCAATAATTGTTATTTACCTGCCAGGCCAGATAGGTTCCTACATACTGGCCTTTTCCTATAATATCGTCCGCAAGAATGCAGGGCTGCTTGTAGGTTACCGGATTCGTCCTGCGAAACTGAGCGTGAAAATAAGCCGCCCGGTTATCTACCTGCGTCAGATCATAGTTTATTTGATAAAACAGGGTCTGCTCATCCCGGCTCACATTTTCTACCGTAATCCGGGCGCTTTTCCGGAAGGGCATGGGAAAATAGCAGTTATATCCCCGCTGGATTTACATTGATAGGCAGAGACGCCACAAAGGTCGGCGTATTCCAGCCGCTGCAAAAGAAATCTCCTAACGGAGCCTCTACCGAGGGAGCTTCCTCCCCATCCCAATAGATCCGCAGCAGCAGCCAGCGGCTGGCCTCCGGGAAACAGGTCATCCACATGCTTTTGATCATTGCCGGCCCCTCAATGTGAGGAGCAATCATAGGTCTCGCCGCTGCTGATCTGAATACAGGGGGCGAACCTTCCAGCCCCTGCCCAAGTCAAAACGCTGGGTTTGCCTCATCCGCGGGGGATCTCCATAGCACCCTTTCCTTTTTCTCCGTGAGGATTTTTCCGCGCTGATGGAGCGGCTTATATTTTCGCTGAGCATAAATAAATTGGATAAATTCGTTGTCATAAATCTGTCCTCTCTCTTTTCATATGAGCGGCATCCTCTCACAGCCATTTTAGGATAAAGCCGGGAAGCAAAGGAAGCTCTCAAGTCTCTTGCCATTCATTCTTTCAAAAAAAGAAATCCCATATCGTATCATCTGATGATCCAGCTGCTCATAAAGACTGACTGCCTATACAACCATCGGCGGCTCTGCCCGCAGGAATCCTTTCCCAAGGCTTTTTTTCACAAGCGCCAGGCCTTCGCTTTTCTCCTTCGCCGCCGGCTGGTGCGTATTTTCACCTGTTTTAAAACCAAAAGGCAAGAGCCTTCTGCCCTCTGAAGCTTTTAATTTCTAGAGCAAACCGGCGCATGCCTTTCTGTGAGATCTCCGAAAAAAAAGCTTTTTAGGCCTTGACAGCTCCTGCGGAAAGTCCAGAAACTACCTGCTCCTGTAAAGCGATATAGACGATAATGCTTGGAATAATCACCAGAATGGTCGCGGCGAACATCGCCCCATGTTGCTTTTTGGCGAACTGGCTTTTAAAGTAGTACAGCGCAATGGGAAGGTGCGGTTGCTGTTGGAGGCCGTCAGGGTCAGGGCGAACTGAACTCATTCCAAGCCACCAAAAACTCCAGAACCGCCGCGGTTCCCAGAGCCGGCTTCGCAATGGGGGATCACAATGAGGCTGAAGGTTTTAAAAACCCGCTGCCATCCAAATAAGCGGATTCCTCCAGCTCCTTTGGGATGGTCATAAAGTAACTGCTCATAACATAAATGGTTGTGGGCAGTCCAAACGCAATGTAAACGAGAATCAGTCCAATCAGGCTGTCATAAAGCCCCATGGCGATCATCGTCTGGTACAAAGGCTGCAGCAGCGCGGCGCCCGGAATCAACAGCCCCACAGAAAACAAAAGCCGGAAAAGGTCTTGCCCTTCCATTGAAAGCGGGCGATGACATACGCCGCCATGCTCAGAAGGAAAACATTCAGCACCGTGGCCGCAACCGCCACAATGATACTGTTGAGGTAAAACTGAGGAATGGGAGCGATTTTCAGCGCGTCGGCATAGTTGTCAAAGTTAAAAGCCGCCGGAAGTCCCAGGCTGCCAGACAAAATTTCCTTATTGGTTTTAAACGACGAAAACAGCACCCACAGCAAGGCCGGCAAGATTAAATGATCGTACCGATAAAGAGGAAGATCAGAACCTTACAAATTATCTTTTTAACCGTATTCATATTCCTCACTCCTTTCCTTAATCATCCTGTTTTCCAATTCTGTAAATCCGGTGATGATTCCGACAACGATAAGTCCCATAATAATCATCAGCACGCCCACAGAGTTGGCAAGGGCCGAACTGCTTTGCTGAGAAAGCGGTATTGTAAAACGAAATAGGGCAAATTCAAGGTAACATCTCCAGGCCCGCCCTTAGTGGTCATCATCAGGATATCCAGCTTTGCAGCATACTGGTGGCTCCCAGCACCGTGGTGGTGCCGATAATATTTTTCATTAAAGGCAGAATGATGCATTGTGGTTTGAAATTCCGTAGCGCCATCCACCTTTGCGGCCTCCAGAATAGAGACATCCAGGGAGGTCATTTCCGCCATCACCAAAATAGTAACAGTGGCGGCGAACGGCAGCCAGGTAATGGTCACGGCGAAAAAACGCGGTGGAGGAATTTGAGAACCAGTTGGGAAGGTTCTGAAAGCCTAAGGCCTCAAGCCCTTATTCACGATTCCGAAGGAAGGATTCAAAAGCATAACGAACAGCATACCGATTGCCGCTGGAAATAATATTGGGAACATGTAAACGGTACGCGTAAATTTCAATAAAACTTTTTCTGGCCAAAATCAAGGCGGTCAGCACTCCGATAAAAATATGCACCGTGCAGACTGAAGCACCATCCAGATCAAAGGTATTCACTGTGGCGTGAAGAAACTGGCTGTTTTGAAACAGCTTAATATAATTGTCAATCCCGTTGAAGTGCGGAGAGAAACCGCCACCCAATCGGTAAAGGAGGTCGTCAGCATAACCACCGGGACAGCATATACAAAGCAAAAAATCAAGGTAGCCAGCAAGAGGAAGTTACCACTTCTTTTTTTTTCATGACGTCACCTTTTCTTCCTATTCGCCGATATTTAAAAAAGAATCTGTTACAAGTAATGGTCGAGAAGACAAAATGAGAACCGTCTGCTAAGGACTCAAAACGAATATCTAATTCCTTGGGCCGTTGCAAAAAAATTTTGCAGCCCCTAATCAATGGCAGCAGGAAAACTATTATTTTCCGTAGTTAGCATCACTCTAGCGGCTTCGGTCGCTGCTTCATTTCTTCGGCAGTAATGGTGCCATCCACCAGCTGGGGGAAGTGTTCATAGCATTTGTTGGCGGTGGTATAGCTGATGGCGTCGATGCTCTTGCGCTGCATTCAACGTCGTTACCCATTTCAATCAGCTTGGCTACCAGCGGCTCCGGCTATTCCTCCGGAACAGGAGTTTCCGGGTTCATCGGCATGCCGGCCTCTTCCAGATGGATCTGCTGGCCATAGGTGCCGGTCTTGAATTTAATGAATTCCCAAGCGGCGTCTTCCGTATCGCTCTTAGCGATGGAATAGCCTCAAACTGAAATGGTTCCGTTCTCGGGGAACAAAGCGACGTCTACCTTATCGGCAAAGCCTTCAGCGGCTTTCCGTATTGGAAAAGTCCGGCGTCATCAGGGGCCGTTGGCGATAATAGCGGTTTCCTCGTTGAGGAAATGGTTAGCGGTGGTAGCGTAGTCAGAACCGATAACATCCGGCAGGGAATAATCCTTCAGCATCGTCCGATCATATCATACGCTTCCACAAAGGACTCGTCATGAGTCTTGAATATAGCCGTTGATGTTCATGAACTCGTTGCCTTCCTCTCGCCGCTGGTGCCGATGATCGAGGAAAGAATCAGGTTCGTTGTCCAGCAGTTCTCGCCGGTCATGCTAGAAAGGGGAGCCGGAACAAACGCCAGAGTTTTCAGGGTTTTCAGATTGCCTATCCACTCGTCCCAGGTAGTAGCGGGTGTAATACCGGCCTCCTCAAACATTTCCTTGTTGTTGAAATAGCCGATAGACCCGACGGCCGTAGGAAATATTGTAAAGCCGCCGTCTTCCCAGTTGCGTCCGAACTCCAAGGCGTCCTCGCCAAGCTCCTTCGCATACTCGGGTCGGGCTTCCACATGGGGTTCATGTCCACGGCGATGCCATTCGCACCGAAAGCTCTAAAAACGCCGTTGTTTCCTTCAAAAACATCGGGCAGGGTGTTGGAGGAAGCGCGTACCAGCATTTGGTTGTAATACTCCTGATCGCTGGGCATTTTCCTCAATGTTAATGGCAATCTTCTGCTTATCCACACCAATTCATTGTACAGCCTTGGAACTCTGTCACATAGCGGGTTTCTGCCGCAGCTGCGTTATGAGTACCAACGCGAACGAAAGCGATGTTCAGTTCTACCGGTTCCGGCAGTTCTTCGCTTGCGAAGCTGCGGGAGCTGTTTTCCGCAGAGCTGCTCTCTCGCTGCTGGCGGTATCTCCGTTGCCGCTGCAGGCAGTCATGCTAACGCCCATAACGCCTACAGCATCGCGGAGGATCGCTTTAAAGTTAACTTTTTCATAACAAAACCTCCAAAATTTTGTTTTATGTGCTTTGCGACTATAATATTAGCTAATTTTCCTTAAAAATCTCCATAGAACAATTTGCCCTGATTTATAAAATAATTGCACAAAAAAGCGCGATGAGTTGCTTTTCAAAAAACTCATCGCGCTTTTCTCTGTAGTCTTTAAAAATTTTGCACAAACCTTTTAAATTTTTTACTTCTGACTGCGGTACTCGCTTGGACTGCATCAACATATTTCGTAAAAAACGCTGGTAAAATAAGCCGCGTCCTCAAAGCCCACCATCTGAGCGATTTCGTATACCTTATATTCAGGATTCCCTAAAAGAAGCTTAGCCTGGTCAATGCGGGCCCGGTTAATGGCCTCGGTAATGGTAATCCCCTTTTATTTTCGGAACAAGCGGCTCACATACGCCGAGCTGATGTGTATCTGATCCATGATATCCTGTAACGTAATATTGCTTTGATAATTTGCGCTGATATAGCGGCTGATCTGATCCACCAGATCATGCTTCTCTAATCTTCCGCTGATCACCTGGTTGGTTTCGTCGATCATTTCCCGGCACACCTGAAAACAGCGAATATAGTGTCGTGCTTTGGCTGATCCTGAGATAAAACCTGCTTTCCATGTCCTCGGCCGTATCACTGACATAAATTTCTCCGAACCTTCTGAATACCGCCGAGCACAAGTTGATCATTTTGATTTTTGCTTTGTGTAGCGGATAGCGGATATCCGTAATTCCTGTTTCATCTGCTCCAACAGCTCTTTTGCCGCGTCCGGATTCTTGTCAAACAGGGCGTCTGTGATTTTCGTCCCATATTCGTTCAAGTGGGAGGCGCCGGATGACTCTGACTCTTCCACATATAAAATAATACATTGCCGGAATCCGCGGCCCGCGAGAGAGCCATAGCCGCTTCATGAAATGTCCGGGACAATTCGGTAACGTCATGAATAATTGTGCTGACGCCGAATTTAATATTAATCCCCATTAGCTCATCCACCAAGCGCAGGATTTCCCCGCACATGGTAGTAAATCCCGAAGGGCAAGCCCTGTTTCTTGGGTTCACTGATAATCAGCGACATACCAGAGGAGGGACATTGACAATATGATAATCGTGCTTGTTTTCGATAATATCGAAAAATTTTTCAGCATCTGCACAATTGCCTGCAAATCCCACTTTTTGTCTAATAAAAAAGCTACCTCACGGCTGCAAACGCAGTAGCTTCTGTCGTTCAGTCCATAGCGTTCCAGCAATGTCCTCCGGGCATTCCAGCGCCTTAGACAACAACAGCGACTCTAAAACGTACCCTTGAATATTTTGGTACTCCCTCTCACTGATTTGTCCTTTTTGTTCTTTCTTTTCTGTCTCATACTGCCACACCGCTTTTTCACCGCCTTTGGAAGATCGGTGATAATGTGTTTTTCGACAAAGTCCACAGCGCCGTAGCGCAGAGCCTTTTCGCAATTCAAAATCCGTATAAGCGGTTACCAGGATCATTTTAAACCTTTGTGTTTTTTATCGATTTCTTCCATCAGCTCTATCCCGCTGAGCTTTCCCATTTTTATGTCAGTTATGACAATGTCCGCTGTGTTTTCTAAATACTTCAGCACCTGAAGGCCGTCGGTGCATTCCTGGACGATCTCACAGTTCAGTTGTCCCAATCAATTAAATACACCCCTTCCGAATAACATCCCTCGTCATCCGCACAATCACTTTATACTTCATCTGATTCTCCTTTCCGATCCAGAGGAATGACAATTTCCACAACCGTTCCTCTCCCGGAGCGCTGTGAATCCTCAGTCCATACGCCTCCCCATAAAGCAGCGTCAAGCGGTTATGAGTATTTTTCAGTCCTACCTTTCCCCTGGTTCCTTCCAGTGATACTTCCCCGCTTAAAATCCAACTGCTTGGTGTCAAAGCCGCGGCCATTGTCCACAATCCTAATCTTCAGGCATTTCTCCTCCTTTGTGATCGCCAGTTCAACATAAACCCTTTCTATATCGCCTTCCATTCATGAAGCACAAATTTTCCACAATCCGGTTCAATGGTGAGCCTGGGAATACGACTCTTTCTAAGCCGGGTTCCATAGAATATGATAATCGAGCCGGTCCTGGTACCTCTGCTTTTGCAGATATAGGTAAAACTCCGCGTATTGCACCTCCTCTGACAACGAGGTCATCATACTTTTTTCCAATACAGGCTGGCCCGGAGCAAACCGGAAAGAGAAGCCAGCATCTGATAAACAGTCTCATCTCCGCACATTTTCGCTTTGATTTGAACTGTGGAAAGGACATTAAACAGAAAATGGGGTTCATCTGCTGCTGGATAAACTCCAGTTCCATTTCCTGGCGCATAATCTTTGCTTTATAAGTATCGTTAATCAATGTTTTCATTGCGGCGGTCATGTCATTAAAATACATACCCAACGCGTCCACGGCGCTGTTGCTGTAGTGAGGCATCTTTACATCATAATTTTTCTTTTTCACCTCATTCATACAAATTACCAGGTCTTTAATAAACGAGGTGCTTTTAAACGATACAATATATCCCACCGCCAAAAGCACTATACATAAGATACCTGCGATAACGAACAAAAAGGAGTTCCCTCCAGGGTTTGGTCAATAATTACCTGCTCGGGAACCACATTGAGCAGTGTAAGGCTGTTAGAGGATAACGGTTTTGAAAAATACAGGTAATTTTTTCCGTCACGCCTGAAATTACCGTTGCTTCCGCTTTTGATCTCCTGGAAAATGTCCTCCTCAAATTTTTTCACCTACCTGGTCCCGCTCGGAAGAGGAGAAAATATAACCCTCCTCATCCAAAAAGATAAGTAGAATTCCCTCTCCGCCATAGTAGCGGGAATAATCCTGGTACAAAGCCTTTTTCATTGGTCGCGATTACAATCGACAGAGAATCCGGAGAATTGAAGTCCCGCTGCATACGGCGCACATGGAAAATCTGGTTATTATCTACCACAGGTGGAATATCGCCAATAAACTGCTGCTCCTGATTTTCTTTCAATATCTGGTTCGCGCTGACAGCCGATTGATAAATGGTATTCGGCGTTATCTGGTTTGCTGAAACATAAAGCAGGGGATCATCGTTGAGCAGAATACAAATATAGCTGATATAATTGGTTTTCCACGCATTGCTATAGGTAAAGCACATGATTAGTCTCGTTTTTTAAGTTATTGATATTCGTATAATAAGCGGAGCTGTCGTCGTCAAACAGCCTCGTGTTATTAATCAATGGCCAACGGTTCCTCCAGTAGCTACCGCCAATCCAGTATTCGTAATGAAAGAAAGGACTGATCAATATTCTGCACGGTTTTATCGGTATAAATCTGCATTTTCTCATAGGTATTTTCATATGCCTTGGAATACATCACCATCACTAAATATCCGCCAATGACCAGCATGGAAAGCAGCGTAAAGCACACACAAATGATCACAACCCGATTGTGTACCGGACTTGTCTTAGCAAGGAATCAAAAGACTTTTCATTTAAGATCACCTTTGTCATGTTATTGTTAAAATAAGCCTGCCGCCACAAGACAAACCTATTGATCATTAAGCTTTCATCTCGACTACTGTGCCACAGTTGATTCATTCCTCGATAAGCACAGCTTAGACATTTGATTTGATCAAAAACGCGGTTTTTACAGCACCCTTCAATACGACAAATGCCGGCATCTAATAACCCATTTAAATTTAATCGGATTGCAGATTCTCAAAATTCAAACCTTTTGGGATTGATATTTTAAAAGAATTTTAAAGCAATATTTTGCCCGGGCAAGGTATTGCTTTTTTTTCAAAATTTTAACGTCCCGCAAAGGTTTACAATAAAAGCCGCAAAACCGTTCTCAGCGTTATTATATTTGGGGTAATGAACCGCTTTTTCACATTCCTTATGATAATTCTATTATCATGTTATATAAATTATAATATAATAATTAAATATTTTGTCAATTCAAAAATATAAAACCGCTTTTCCATGAAACGGCAGAAAAAGCGGTTCGTTTATTCCTTTAGGGCGAGATTGGCGAACATTTGCAAAATAAAGAGGCCGGAATCGGGATTTTCACTTTTGACTCCCAAAATTCCGGCCTCCATTCAGCCTGTTATTCCATTGCTAGCTTTTTATACGCGTTTTTCTGATAAAGCAAGTATGGCCGCACCCAAAATGCACAGCGCCAGAACAGACACAACCGGAAGGACCAGCGTCATACTGTGATCCCCGCCTGGTAACCATCCAGAAGATCCGGCAGGCTCAGAGGATTCAGAGGTCTGAGAAACCGACGCCTGAAGAACCAAGCGGTTCGAAGAACCGACGGCTTGAACCGAGGGTACGCTGCTATCGCCGCCAGGCTGCTCAGAAGAAGCTTCCTTCACGGTTACCTTAAAGGTTGGTCTTGCCCTCATAGGTTACGGTTACGGTGCTTTTCTCCCGCGGTGGAGGGAATCAAACGGCTACCTCTGTAGCCTCTCAGTGATGGGCTTACTACTATTGTCGCTGTAATGAGCGGTTACCACCAGGCCAGTCAGATCCAGCGTCGCCGATCTCATACTCAGCGCTTGGTTGGTAGGATTTACAGAGATAGACTCCAGAGTGACTTCTTCGACGAGGGGTGCCCCCAAACCTCAAAGGCATCCACAATCATGTAATCTCCGCTTGCTTTCACAAGCTTAAGAGTATGCTTGCCCTCCGGCAGTCCGAGGACTGTATAAGCCGCATATTGGGAATCTCCTCAGCCGCTGAACAAACAATCTACTGTGGCTCGGAGGATACCGTCAACATAAACATCTATTTTGCCCATATTCTCATTCCGTTCCGTGAGAATGAGGCCCAATGCCATTAAAAGAAATTTCGCATGTAATCGCCGTTCCCGAGCCTCCCTTTGGCGCTGCCAGCAATATGGACAGTACCGTTATAAGCATCCTCTATTTGTCTCTGCGCTCCATGTCGAGCCATGTATTTGACGCTGGAGTGGGTGTCGTCCGCGAAGACAGATTCAAAGCCCACCTGTAACGGATCTGTTTCTACAGATTGACTTCCATAGCTGATTGCCAAAGCTTTCCGTTATAATCAGCGGTGCTCATCGCCGTGCGCGACCGGCGCCCACCCGCCACGGAAACCTGAATATCGGCGTCATCATAGCTTAAAAGCTTCTCAGCGCCGTTTTCATAAGTTACCAGTATTTTTAAGGCAGAAAGATCTAAGGGCTGTCCTTCGTCGTACACCAATGACGGCTGTTGAACAAGCTCAATGCCCGTTACATCTCCCAATCCGGTGGGAACCGTCACCTCGAAATAGTCAACGATCATATACCGTCCGCTTACTTTTTCCAGACGCAGCGTATGCTCTTTGTTCTCCAGGCCGGATACGGAGTAAACCGCATCTGGAGTCCTGCCGCCCGTCTTGTAGCAGCTTACAGTCTCCTGTTCCTCACCGTCGAGATATACCTTTACCTCGCCCATGTCGTTATTGCGTTCACAATAGGTGATACCGGTACCGGTAAAGGTGACCCGCAGTAGTTGCCGATGCCGCCGCTGCTGCTGTTAAGCGCAAATATGGGCGTCGTTCATATAAGCGCCTTCGCCCGCTCTGTTATCGGTATATAAACCACGCGCCGTCATTTCTGCTCAAGTCGCGCCGGACGCGTCTACATATTCGATATAATCCAAATCGTTGTCGTTAATATTGATGATCTTCTCATTCATATTATCGGCATCGTATTCGGCGGCGTCTTCCTCTGTCAGAATTTTAAAGGCGTCCACCATCATGGCTTGGTCCGCTTTTAACAAAGTTTAATGGTATGTCTGCCCTGATATTCCGAGCCGCCGACGGTATTCGAATTTCAGCCGGCGTTGCGGGTAAACCGTTGCTGATAGAGAATATTTTCGGGGCTGAACAATCAATCGTTGTTTTCTAGCTCACCGTCGATGTAGACGTCGATCTCGCCCATTTCCGGACCGGTTTTCCGTGATAAACTCCACGCCGTTGCCGGTAAAGGTATACTTCTACGGAATCGCCGTCAGCAGTAGTGTAATGCACGTCGTTCAAATAGTCTTCCCGGTCGGTTCTGTTCTCGCTGTAGGTCCAGTCGCCGGTATAAATAATATTGCTTTCCCGTATCGTTTACAGTATGGTAATCCACGGAGGTGAGTTCAGTTCTGTACTGATCGGGAGTGGTTCCTTCTTTGACCAGAACGATCACTTCATTTTCCGAGGTCTCAAATTCCATCAGGTCGTTTTCGCCGGCTTCGATGGTTTCCGCTTTGACGCCGTTTCTATACAGCACGACAATTCCGTAAAGTCCTTACGGATTTCTTGACCCGGCAGGTTTCGTTGAGATTCGATTTCTACATACTGAATTTCCTCGGATTCGATGAAGAGGATACCAGGAAACCATCTTTCGCGAGAAGCTTATATTATATCCCACGCTTTCGGCCACGCCGGGAATACACGAATGACAGGATCACCGTCGGTTGGGGGGCCAGGCCTGGGTTCAGCCCATCCTGAAAGCGCCGCGGAGGATGTTCCGTAGCCTTCCGCGGAATAGTAGTCTCTTTGGGTCAAAAATCATGTTGGGGGTATCGCTGCTTACCGTAAACACCTCATATTGAGTGTTCAAGATACGGCTTAAATCATCGCCAAGGCCCAGCTTGGCAACATCCACATGGAAACTGGCTGGAGCTGTTTTGATCAACCTAGTGCCCTCGAATTGATTCAAATATCCAGGAGAATGATAATAGGTGTTGAGAGCGATCTCCCAGTCTCCGTTGTCAAGGCCCTGATCTCTTGTTTCCAGATTGAGGATATCATATTTTTCCTTTTGAAGATCGGGTTCGTGCCGTGGCAGTCACGAATAAAGTAGTAGGGGCCAGTCCCTGAGCCCACGCGGGCTCATCCGTCGCGAGGCTCTCTTTCATAGACTCATTTGTGGAACCTGCCCTATACCGCGCCTCGTCGGTGAAGCGGATAGAAGCCATATTGTCCCTGCAGTCAATCCACAGAGCGCGCAGCTCTCGTCGACTCCCAATAATTCCAGAAGCCTCGACAGCCGCCGCGAACACGCCTCTTGCCATGGACAGGTCATCAATAACGTCTTTGCCCGGCCCAAATTGCTCGTGCAGATTGGTGTTATAAATATGATATTTTCCATCATCCTCTTTAACAAAGCCGGGATAAGTGCGATAGAGCTCGGCCGCCCCTTAATAAAGTCGCTTATGTCGCGCAGCCAGTCCAGATCCTTGGTATAGCAGTAGCGCTGCCAATAGTATTCCGCGGTTTCCTGAGGGCCATCATGGTATGGGTGTATAGCTTGCCTGGTTGTCAGAATTGCCGAATACATTCCAGTTCCAAGCCGCCAGATAGGTATTCCGCCTCTTTGTCATATCAGTAAAGTCCTGTGAGCGCTGATCGGTTTAAAGGTGTAATACTCACGCACAGACTCGGCAATATCATCCGGCAAGGTTTCCCAGCCCAAAACGCCGCAGGTTTCAGGAATATAAATTCCCTCGCCCCCACATCTGCTCCGGCCGCGACAGCATACTGGTCATAGCTGACTCCTTTCAAACAGCGGATCCATTAGGTCTATGGTTGGCCGCCATAAGAGGCTATAGAGGGAATCCTGGTTCCAGTTCCAAAGAAGCGCCCCAGTCTACGCCGGTCTTCCTCGGCGCAAGCCAAATCCCGCCGTTATATTTGGAAGGATAAGAAATCCGCGGTTGAGATGGCGGCTAAACATATAGTAGTTTCTCCGCTGCTCAAAATTCTGCTGGGAAGGCAGATAAATATAAGACTGGTTCCAAAATCCGCCCACCATGCCGCGCTTTCTGAGGCAGATACTCAAGGTCATAGGAAGGGGATTGGGCTGCGCGCAATGGCATTGGCCACTACGTCGTCATCTTCCGACATGCTCGCGTCGCCGCCGACAACAATGGTAAACGACCCGGTTGCCGCAGGAACCGTTAACTGCATGGAATCGCGGTTTCCGACCTGACTTTTCAATGGAAGAAACAGAACGCCTTGCACCGTTACCGCCATTGCCGCACATGATTGTAGTGGTCGTTGCTTTCAATGCCGGTAATATCGCAGTCCTCCTGATGAGCTGTTCCAAAACCGCAGTGCTGCCGTCCGCTTCCTTGAAAGAACGGGAGGTGGCTGCCGCCTCGTCACCCCACACCTGGTTGGTGTGTTCTGGAGCATGGCAAATCGATGGTAATATCCCCGGCACTTCACGATTGTCCGTAACACGGAGAATGATAGCGCGTCAGGAGTCCAGGGTCCGTATTGGGCAGCACTCGACTGCAACCTGGAGTAGTAACGTCAAGCCGGCCTTCATACAAAGAGAGATATTTCGGTGTCGCCGCCAAAAACAGAGCCGCCGAAGTTCATGAATCCGCCTGATCCGCCGCCGCCGGAATTCAAATGACCTTAGAAACCGACGAGGCACGTTAAACATAGTACGCTGGTGTGGTTCACCTGCATCGTCAGGGAAGCTGTTCAGGGACCGCCAAACTGAATCGCCGAATTTTCCGTTGGCAACGGAAAAGCCTTGCATCCCGTTTGATATTTGCCCCGTATAGCTGATGTCGGACCGGCCGATCAGTTGAGCATAATCCGGTTAAAAATAGGCGTCACACTGGTACGCTTTCGCTTTCAGCTGCGTAAGACGATGCCCTGAAACTAGCCGCTACTTGTAATACCATTACACACGACAACAGCTTCGCCAAAATAGATTTACGCTTACCTTTTTTCATAAGTTTCCTCTTTTATTTTTTGCTGGACAATATAGTTGATGAAGAATCGACAGCCCGCCAATCTTTCTGATACAATGATTCCTCAAGCTTCATGGGAATTCATCTTCATTCACTATCAACAGAGTTTGTGTGTCTGGTGTGTTATACCTTTTAGAACGATAATAAATATTTAAAAAGAGCACCATATTTTTGTGTCCCTTGCAAAACATGGTGCTAAATACAGATTTCTAAAAGGTATAATTTAACAGTTTTAACTCCTTATTTATTATAAATACTGCTATTTTATTTCTTGTATAATAACTTTTTTTATTATATATCAACACCTTTTTGTGGAATGGAAATTTCTGCTTCTATCATTTGTATTTTTTGACTGTATTTTCAAGTTTGCTTTTAAATTTATGCGCATTTCTATTGTAAATAAAAAGATCATCTCAATCTACGGAGGAATAAAACGATGGCTGCAAGATCTGTATCCTAAAGAAATAACAGGGCAGGCAGCTTATCATGCAGTGCTACCATTGTCTAGTAGAGTATTCCCAATTAAAACTATTAGTAGACCTGCGGGCAATTTCAGCAGCAACCTTTAAAGCAGCCTTGAAAATATCCTTGGTAAAGGCTCAAAATAACCTTTGTTATTAACTAAAAGTAAAAGCGCTTTTCCTATAAAACAGGAAGGCGCTTTATGTTTAATCAGCGGATTATCCTGTTTTATCTCCCAGGCTGCTGAAATTACCCTAAGATATTATTCCTACCTGTGGCTGTATTTCCCATGCTTTGCAACAGCGTTCCCATTCATATCTGGCTTCTGACCGCCTCCAGTCTCTTCATTGCAAGGGAAATGTCTGTTTCCATTGAAGAAAAAGATGGCTCCTTAATCGTTTCTTCTGTCCCGGCTGCCGGCAAAAAACTATTGCCTCCTTCTCCTGTCAAATTCCAGGACAGCCCTGGACGGACAATCGAAAATCATTTCTCTGCCGGTGTCTAAAAATGAAAAACGCCTTCCTGAACAGTAACAAGAAGGCGGTTTTTGCTGTTTTTGCTCTTTTTGGGGGTTGGACATCCACGGTGGGGCGATTTTGAAAATCGGCCCTAAAAAGCCCGGAAACCCGCATGAATACTGAAAACAGGTGATAATAATTTTTCGCCACCCCTTCTTTGGGAGGGGAGTGACGAAATTGTTGTCCGCTGGTCTAATGCCGTTTGAAAGGAATTTATTAAACCCAAAATCAAAAAGGAACACTCAACAAATGAGAATTCACCGGTTCAGAATAGATACATTTGATTGTTTTTCAACCTTTTTTCTGTTTTTCCTTTTCGATGTCCCTTTTCTATAAAAAGAGATAAACCTCGAAAATGGCTTAAAAGCTGGGCTTTCGCATAGAAAAGAGGCCGAAACTTGGATTGTCTCATTTTGAGTTTCAAATTTCGACCCTCTGTTCTTTTAATCTGCTTTTTATTTGTACTAAATTAGTATGTTGGATTTCTTCGCCATAGGTCGCTTTATGGCTCATGGTAAGCGTATTAATGCAGCCCTATATCGACCTCTAATGGGAATCGGGAGGTACCATCCCCTCACTTACAGCCACCACTCCAGCCATAATTCTACCTGTAACCTTTGCCCGGAATTTTAATAGCACCCCCGATCGTTATATACATTCACTAATTCGCCGTCGCTAATCTTTTCTTTTTTGGCATCTATCGGATTAATCCAAACAGCGGGCGATTCTAATTCCATCCATGCGTATATTATTATCGCATCGAATGACACCCGGCGTTTGTGTGAAAAACCTATCAGCTGAAGAGGATACTTTTTTATTAGGGATCAGAAGGGCCTTGACGCACGGCGTAGCAGCTTGAGTCCTGGTATTTCTTTCGGTTCTTCAGATCAAAACAAACCCTAGAAAACAATTAATTTTTCCAGACGGGGTTCCAAAAGGAACTCCTTGCTGGATATTATTCTGAAACGCAACATAACTGCATTGTGAGAGTAAAAACAGGAATCTCAGCTTGAATTCTTCGAATCTGGAAGTTCTGTCTCCAGCTTTCGGTGCTGCTCATAAAGGTCTCTAAGCCATTCTAACTCTGTTTCCTTCCCCTGGTAAAGGACGGTTCCAGCCCCATTATTTTTGGAGGATTTCTTTATCCAGTCATATTCGGTTTTGCAGTCAAACAGCGGAGCGATCGCTTGGTGGTTATAAAGTAGATAGTCCTCCCCCTGTCCAGGGCGGAACCACGTTTTCTGATTCAAAAAAGGGGGCCGGTAGAATGATATCTGCAAATTTGGCCGAGGGAGCCGCAAACAAGTCAGAACACTACAATTAAATCGACCTTTTTCCGGAGACTTTAAAATTGTATGGTATCGTTAATTTGGAATGCTGATTTATCAGCATTCCACTTGCTAAATTTGAAGATCACCCCTGATCCCCTGTATCCAACTTCAGAAACTCCCCGCAGTCCATCTGACCGAGTAAAAATCTTGGAATCGGTCCGGCGCTTTTGTCCATAGAAAAACAGGTATTTCTCCCGGATAGATTTTTTCAGAACTGGAATCCGGGAGCCATATGGCTTTTCTTCCTGATAAGCAAAGCCGCTGCTCCCGCCTCCCTTAACCCCCCTACATTTCCAGTCATACACGCTAGCCGCCAGCGCTCGGCAGGTCTGTTCGCCGTTCATGGTTCTTTGGGGGACCTAACCCTGGCATCAGGCATGCAGGCTTGGTAACCGCATATTCACCGTTAGATTTTCTATGACGCCAGCCGGTACTCCAGTACTTTTTTTTCAGCCCATACGGGCGTTTTGGGGACTCCATCCTTTGTCCCGTCAAATAAGACAGATAACTTTCTCGGAAGGAATTTGTAGCATATGACTCTCATCATATCCCACACAGAAGTCATCCAGAAAATTTTGGTCTTGAAGCCCTTTTGTTGTATCACATAGGCCATAGCGTCAGCCAAGGCTCCGTCTGTGTAGGCCGATGGGAAACCCATTGATCGGCAAAATCACGGCGGTATCGCTTGCCGCGGATCTACAACTACAATCCGTACCCCTTTTCTTCGCCTTCATCAGATTATCTATATGTGTCAACCCCCAATGGGTGTCCACCGGATTATGTCCCCATAAAATCAGAAGCTTGCTGCTGAGCATATCCTCATCTGCATTGCCGCACAAATCAGTTCCATACACATAGGTAGCGCACAGGAGGCGCAGGCAACGCTATAGGAATTATAATACGCAAGATATCCGCCATCTAAGCGCAGGAGTTCTTTCACATGAAACGGTCGCCTTCGTATCAGTCCGCCGTTGCCTGACGCAGCCATAACGTATTGTGAGCCTGGGCCGTAGGCCTGTCCTGACGACTTTTATTCCAAATGCTATTTTTCACAGGCGTCTTTCCATGTAATTCGGCGGAATTTCCTTCTCCCCGTTGTTCGATACGCCCATTGATATCGCAGCCACCAGAGTTGAGAAAAAAAGTATGGCGATACGCCCTTCCACGGATCCGGTAAAACGATACCCTTTGCAGCCGCTGTCGGGCCAATAGAAAGAACGCAGCCCCTCTTCTGCCTCTGGAAAGCATTTGCATTTACTTCCGCAATCATTATAGCTGGCCTGACTGATTATTTTCTGCCTCCAAAGGAATCGCCGAGCCGACAGGCCACTGCCAGCTTTTAAAAGAGTAGAGCCACTCTTTGGGAAAGCCAACCCCTCGTAGCGCCCCCCAGTATCAAGACATCGCTCATAAAAAGAGACGACTTTTTGATTTCCGAATGAGAGGTAGTTTTAATAAGGCGGCGCATAGCCGTGAACCGTATCAATGGTATATTGCTGAAGGAAGCCTTGTATTTTATTTTGAATACTCCTGGTTCTTTTCATGCCGCATAACGCAATATTCCAAGAACCGGAACTGTTCACCGATGTAAATCCGGCGGATTGCCATCCATCCTGATCGGAGAATACCCGCATTCTTTATAAAAAAAAAGCGATGATATCTAAAGTAATTGATTGAGAATCGGTTCTCCTGTCAAGCAGGCCGGCCCATAGAAACAGCCGTTAGTCCTTTGAACAAATCATCGTATTCCTGCTGGCTGATCGTTGCAGTGAAATCCCTAAACTGAGCTGATCTTCCACAGTTCGGTAAGCTTTCAAAAAAATCCCCAACAGATGAAACATCCATATTGGATTTCGTCCCTCAAAAGGCTTCCTCATTTTACATCTCCCTGGCTACCTGTTTTTTTAGTTCTCTTCCATTTCGAAAGGTTTCCAAGCAATGAAATACCTACCAATTTATGTTCCCTTGATAAAAGCCGCTGGCGCAGCCTCCAAAGCAGGTGATTACCAAAGAAACCTCTGCTTTCTCATTTCGCTTCGCACCAATAGGTGATTTTGGGATTTTTTCCCTTAAATCACCATAGGCAAACAAAAAGATTTCCGGGTTATTTAGAATAAGGGAGGCATCAAATCCTGCAAATTCCTGTTTTACGCCCGCCGCGTTTGCCCGGCAGTCTTTCCTTCTTCAACCGCCCAGACCATAAGGCGCTGTTAACACCGCCGAATTGAGCGCAATCGCCGCAGGCGTAAATATCAGGAATGTTCGTCTCCATATATTTGTTGACCACCACAGACCGTTCGCAAGCAATCCCGCCTCTTGGGCAATCTTTATTTGCCCTTACTCCACAGGAAACAATGACCAAACCATTAATGGAAATATCTCCTTCCGTCTTCATTACTGCCTCTGCGGCCCTTTTTCACCACAAATCTCAGAAATTTTAACATCAGTATAAATAGAAAAACGATGAATGCCTTCCTTTAGATCATGAGCCGTTCCAGGATCAAGCAGTCTTGGCATTAAAACGGCAATGCTTCCAGCACAGTAACCGACAATCCATAGCGGCTCAGCTCAAATGCCGCTTCCAGGTTTATCACCCTCCGCCGATTACTACAGCTTCGGGCATTGGCGGCGTATTTGATATGCTCATCTTCTGCCAAAAGCGACCGATACACGTTGTCTTTCTGCGCTCCTGAACGGAGGAATAAATTTTCAGCGCCTAAGGCGTAAATACATTTCCCGTAACGAATTTCTTTTCCACCGGCGATAACAGGTATGGGTTTCAGCATGAATCGCTTTCCACCGCAGTGTTCAGTGATAATTGCTATACGGCGCTCTTGATACCAAATCTCAGGAAAAAGCGATATCCTTAGCCTTGCAGAATGTCCGCAGAGGGGTTTTCAGCATTGCCGCGAATATGGCGACACAGAATCGCGGGTTACTATCATCATAACAGAAACGTTCGCGTCTAAATCCCGTATGGCTTCGCCGCCTTTCAGCTCCCGCGGAGGCTGGATCCTAAGACCAGTATAATCCTATACATGCTTCTTCCCTCCCAAAACTCAGCAAAGACGGCCTCGGTAATCTTTGGCGACGGTACAGAAAATCAGTAAAGCATCTTGTAACGAAATCTTTTAATAAACTCATCCCATCTCTGTATTTCAAGCTGTCGGTAACAATGTCACGCAAAGAGGGTTTTCCTTTGGCGCCGTTCTATAAGCAGCAACAGCTGCAACTGAAACGGGCATACCA
>VOFB01002909.1_pt1 | contig 32667 bp, 59 predicted proteins | sample 5384141 | NCBI WGS metagenome assembly VOFB01 (sample SAMN12384721, study PRJNA508395) | human gut metagenome | isolation source: healthy gut A | host: Homo sapiens | reverse complement strand
GAAGATGTGCTTCTTTTTTCAGAAAGGTGTAGACATCGGAGAACCGGCACTTACACTTCCGCACGACTTGAAATCTTAAGCAGTGATACCATCTCCGAAATCCGGCTGACGATCCGCGAGGAAAGTTTCATCAGGTCAAACGGATGTTCGAGTCAGTTGGCAAAAAAGTCCTGTATCTGAAAAGGCTTTCCATGGGAACGCTCGTTCTGGACAGTTCACTGCCACCGGGAGCTTACCGGACACTGACTGCAGAAGAAATCGGCAGTTTACAGACAATATCAAAAAAGAAACAGGAGATAGAGAATGAATGATGGATTTTTTACCTGTCAGCAGAAAAGAAATGAATGAACGTGGGTGGGATCAGGTTGATTTCGTCTATATTTCCGGGGATGCTTTATGTAGACCATCCTTCTTTGGTCATGCCATCATCACAAGGCTGCTGGAAATGGGAATGGCCGGACTCACCTACAGCGTCACGGTTTTTGGAAACCACGTTATTCCGTTTCCGCAGGAAAAAGAATGGTCAACCAACCAAAAGCGGAAGACATTTACACCGGGAGGTGTTATGGGTAAAAAGACCGGATTATGCCTGCGTAGTATACGGAATCTGATTCGTCAGACTTATAAGAAAACCCCGGTCATTCTGGGGCATTGAAGCCAGCCTGCGCCGTCTGGCACATTATGACTACTGGTCCAACAAGCTGAAACGTTCCATTCTGCTCGATTCCGGTGCAGATCTTATCTCCTATGGAATGGGTGAACACAGTATCGTTGAGATTGCGGACGCTTTAGACAGCGGTCTGGATATTAAGGACATCACCTTCATTGATGGAACTGTTTATAAGACGAGAGACCGTGAGAGCATTTACGATGCAATCGAACTGCCACATTTTGAGGCTTTAAAAGCAGATAAATTAGAGTATGCAAAGAGTTTTTACATACAGTACAGCAATACCGATCCTTTTTCCGGAAAACGGTTGTTCGAGACTTACGATGAAAAGCTGTTTGTCGTACAGAACCCACCGGCAAAACCATTGACACAGTCGGAGATGGATTCCGTTTACGCACTTCCTTATATGAGAGATTATCATCCTTCTTATAAAGAACTTGGCGGAGTTCCGGCGATTGAAGAAGTGAAATTCTCACTGATCAGCAACCGTGGCTGCTATGGTGGCTGCAGTTTCTGCGCGCTGACTTTCCATCAGGGAAGAATTATCCAGACGAGAAGCCACGAATCTATTTTAGCGGAGGCAAACAAGATCATCTGGGATCCTGACTTTAAAGGTTATATCCATGATGTAGGTGGTCCGACTGCGAATTTCCGTGCATCCTTCGACAAACAAAAGACAAAAGGTGTCTGCAGCAACCACAGTGTCTTTCCCAAACCCTGTAAAAATCTGAATGCAGATCATTGATTATGTCCGAAACTTTAAAGAACTACGTGAGCTTCCGAAAGTGAAGAAAGTATTCATCCGTTCGGGTATCCGTTTCGATTATCTTTTTTAAAAGAAGAGGACAGAACTTTTTTCGGGAACTTTGTGAATATCATGTCAGTGGACAGTTAAAGGTTGCACCGGAACATGTTGCAGCACAGTTCTCCTGATGGGAAAACCAGAACATAAAGTATATGAGCAGTTTACCGAAGAATTTTATAAAATGAACAAAAAGATCGGAAAAGAACAGTATCTTGTTCCGTACCTGATGTCATCCCATCCCGGTTCAACGCTGAAAGAAGCAGTAAACTGGCAGAATATTGCAGGGATCTCGGTTATATGCCGGAGCAGGCACAGGACTTCTATCCGACGCCTTCCACACTTTCCACCTGTATGTACTATACCGGTCTTGACCCCCGTACCATGAAGCCGGTCTATGTACCGAAGAGTCCACATGAGAAGGCCATGCAGCGTGCATTGATCCAGTATCGCAAACCCGAACTGTACGATCTTGTATCAGAAGCACTCCATTGGCCCAGGAAGAACCGATCTCATCGGTTTTCGGTTCAAAGTGTCTGATCCGGCCACGGAAATTTGCCGATCAGAAGAAAAAATGAAAGAGAAAAGAACAGCAGTCAGAAAAAAAATCCATTCGGAATGTACACCGAAAAAATGAGGTCAGAATGAGAGTAGCGATTGTCACCGGAGCATCTTCCGGTATGGGACGTGAATTCGTCCTTCAGATCGGAGCTTTATATAAAAACCTGGACGAAATCTGGGTGATCGCAAAGGAGAAAAAGGAAATTTAGAGAGTGGCAGAGCAGTCCCGTCTGCCTTTGCGTATCTTTGACGGAGATCTTCTGAAAAAGCCTGTCTATAAAGCTTTTTGCGAGGCACTCTGTGAAGACACTCCCCTGATATCCGTATGCTTGTCAACGCAGCCGGATTCGGAAGATCCGGTTCTGTAGAAGAGATCAATATGCAGCGGAGACGGATCCAGACAGACATGGTTGGCTTAAATTGCCAAGCTTTAACAAGAATGACCCTTCTCTGCCTTCCTTACATGCATCCTGGAAGCCGGATCGTCAATCTGGCATCGGCAGCAGCCTTTTGTCCACAACCGTATTTTGCGGTTTATGCGGCAACGAAATCCTATGTGCTGAGCTTTTTCCCGTTCGCTCAGAGAAGAGCTTAAGACCCGCGGTATCATCGTCACAGCGGTCTGTCCCGGTCCGTTGACACTCCCTTTTTGATGTCAGTGGAAAGCCTCAGAACTTCTTGAAAGAACTGACTATGGCACAGCCAGGACCGGTGGTATCAGGCACTGAAAGACAGCCGGAAAAGGAAGGAGCTGTCTATTTACGGACTTCCGATGAAACTGACCTATGCCGGCACGAAGCTGCTGCCACATAAATTGCTCCTGCGTATACAGAACCTGTAGATCATCGATCTTTTAAATGAAAAGGAAATCAATCATATGAAGAAAGTTGAAAAGGGGGAAACCCGGTTATTTAAATTATAAAAGAAAGCAGAGATTCTCCGTACAGTCATTTATTTTGCCATTGTCGCAGCCATCTTTCTGCTTGGATACACCAGACGCATACCCGGCTCAATCTGATGACGGTCGTGGCAGTTCTCGGCTGCCTCCCGGCATCAAAGCACTGGTTGGTGTCATCGCCCGCTTTCCGTACCCGTCCATTGATCCTGACAGGGCAAAGGAGATTGCAAAATTTCCCGCCACCTGACGGTCTGCTACGATACAGTTATCACCAGCCGGGAAAGATCATGCCGGCAGACTGCTTTGTTATTTCCGGGCATAATCTTTACGGCTATACCCACTATGAGAAAGTGAATCCTGAGGAACTTGCAAAGCACATCCGCTCGATTCTTTCCCAGAACGGTTACACCGGACTGACAGTCAAGATTTTAAACCAGTATGCACCTTTTCTTGCAAGAGTAGAGGGGCTTGATAATATGCAGCAGTAGAACAGGAAGATACAAAGCAGACCGAACAGGAGATCCGGCAGCTTCTGCTGAATATCTCCATGTAAACCGGTTCTGAATTTTGGAGAAGATACAATGAAAGAAATCACGATTCAAAAAAATGAAGCCGGACAACGGTTTGACAAATTTCTTGCGAAATATATGAACCAGGCTCCCAAAAGCTTTTTTTTATAAAATGCTCCGCAAAGAAAAATATCACCCTGAACGGGAAAAAAGCAGCAGGAAATGAAATTCTCAAATTGAATGATACCGTCCGTCTGTTCCTTTCCGACGAGACCATTCAGAAATTTTCAGGCACCATACAGCAGTCCCCCGGAGATCCCGACTGGATCCTGGCTCATGCCGGAAAAAGAGCTTTCCATTATTTATGAGGATGAATCCACCATTTTCCTGAACAAGCCCGCAGGGATGTTGTCCCAGAAGGCAAAACCGGACGACATCTCCATGGTGGAACACCTGATCGCTTATCTGCTGAACAGCGGTCAGATTTCCAAAGAAGAACTGCGGACATTTCATCCTTCTGTCTGCAACCGTCTTGACCGCAATACCAGCGGACTGATCGCTGCCGGCAAGACCCTGCAGGCACTCCAGCAGTTAAGTGAAATGTTCCGTGACCGCAGCCTGAAAAAATATTATCTCTGTCTTGTCCGTGGAAAAGTTTCTTCCGACAGTCATATCAGCGGCTATCTGAAAAAAGATCCCCGGACGAACCGGGTCACGGTCAGCCGGACTCCCTCCGGATCAGCCTCCCCGATTGAGACAGAATATCATATAATAAAGCAAGAAGAAGATGTCACGCTCTTAGAGGTTCATCTGATCACTGGAAAGACGCATCAGATCCGTGCTCATCTTGCATCCATCGGTCATCCCATTGCAGGAGATTATAAATATGGGAACCGGGCTTTCAATGACACTCTGAAAAAAGAATATGGTCTTTCTTCTCAGCTTCTCCACGCATACCGCCTTAATTTTCCTGAATGTGACGGAGATCTTTCCCGCCTTTCGGGAAAGGAACTTCAGGCACCACTGCCGCCTCTTTTTTCAGAAAATCTGTCAGGAAAAGGGTGTGATTTAAAATGGCGACCTGGAATTCCAGAGGTCTTCGTGGTTCGACGCTGGAAGAATTTATCAATCATACCAATACCCGCTACAGCGAAATGGGGCTGGCACTGATCCAGAAGATTCCGACCCCATCACTCCGGTAAGGATTGATAAAGAGCATCGGCATATTACCCTCGCCTATTTTGATAAGATCAGTACCGTAGATTATATCGGAGCTGTCCAGGGGATTCCGGTATGTTTCGATGCCAAAGAATGTAATGCTGATACATTTCCACTTCAGAATGTCCATGAACATCAGATCCATTTTATGGAAAATTTGAGCATCAGGGAGGAATCTCATTCCTCCTGATCTATTTTACAGCCCGGGAGGAACTTTACTATATGCAATACCGGCAGATCCGCCGATTCTGGGACAGGGCAGAGGACGGCGGAAGAAAAAAGCTTCCGGCTGGATGAGTTGGAACCGGGCTGGTTTATGAAACTTCAGAATGGCTTTTTTATTCCTTATCTTGATTACATCAGAAGGATTTGGACACGAGGATTGACAGAAGCAGAGAAAATCCGTATAATTACAGACGGGTTTTTAGCGTATTAGCAGACTAAAGTGCTTAAGAAAGGTGAATCTATATGGAACAGAAACTGCATACACCGGAAGGCGTCCGGGATATTTATAATAAAGAATGTGAAATTAAACTGACATTGCAGAAAAAAGCTCAGCACCGTACTTCATTCCTATGGTTATCAGGATATTCAGACTCCGACATTTGAATATTTTGACGTATTCCGTAAAGAGATCGGTTCTACTTCTGCAAGAGAAATGTACAAATTTTTTTGACCGGGAGGAAATATCCTTGCATTACGCCCGGATATCACTCCTTCCATTGCCAGGGCAGTTGCAACGCTTTTTTTGAGACGGAGGATTTTCCAATCCGCCTGTGCTATGCCGGCAATACTTTTATCAACCATTCCAGTTATCAGGGACGGCTGAAAGAGAACACCCAGCTTGGTGCAGAGCTGATCGGTGTTGATTCCATCGAGGCAGATGCAGAAATGCTCGCCATGGTGGTGGACGGACTGAAGAAAACCGGACTGAAAGAATTTCAGGTCAGTATCGGACATGTGGACTTTATCCAGAGTCTGTTCCTGGCAGCAGGTCTTGAGGAGGATGAAGCAGAAGAACTCCGTACCCTCATCGCCAACCGTAACTTCTTTGGAGTAGAGGAAGTACTGGATCATATGGATGTTGCTGACTCTGTCAAAGAAGCATTTCATCTTCTGCCTGAACTGACCGGAGGAGCAGAGATCCTGGATCAGGCACTTTCTGTTGCCCCGGAAGAAAAAGCCAGTCAGGCAATTCATCGCTTAAAAGCAGATTGATGAGCTTCTCCACCTTTACGGAGTGGAAGACCATGTCACATTTGATCTGAGCATGAGCGGAAGCTACGGATACTATACCGGTATCATTTTCCGTGCTTATACTTACGGAACAGGAGATGCTGTCGTCCGTGGAGGCCGTTACGATCATCTGCTTGAAAAATTCGGTAAGAATACACCGTCCATCGGTTTCGCCATCATTTTAGATGAACTGATGAATGCCCTGAACCGGCAGAACATCCAGGTAGAGACCGGCAGCCGCAATCTTCTCGTCTATACACAGGATACTGAAAAGTGGGCCATCTCCCTTGCAAGAACGTTCCGCAATAAAGGGAAAAATATTGAAATGCTCAAGCGTAATACTGATGAAGACCGACAGGTATACGAAGAATACGGAAAGCGATCTTCCGTCATGACCATGCTGTATCTCCGGGATGACCTGAAGATCGAGATGATCAATTTCCGCACAGGTGAAAAAAAGATCATGGACACGAAAAAAGCAGAAGTAAAGGAGCAGAACCTATGAGATATTTAACATTTGCACTTACCAAAGGACGTCTTGCCAGTAAAACTCTTGATATGCTGGAAAAGCTCGGGATCACCTGCGATGAGATGAAAGATAAAAATTCACGCAAACTGATCTTTACCAATGAAGAACTGGGACTCCGGTTCTTCCTTGCAAAGGTCCGGATGTACCGACCTATGTAGAATATGGTGCTGCCGATATCGGCGTAGTCGGGAAGGACACCATCATTGAAGAAGGCCGAAAAGTCCATGAGGTACTCGACTTAGGATTCGGAAAATGTCGGATGTGTGTCTGCGGTCGTGAAGAGACAGCGGAGAAACTGCAGCATCATGAACTGATCCGTGTGGCAACGAAATATCCGAATATCGCGAAAGATTATTTCTACAATAAGAAACACCAGACAGTAGAGATTATAAAGTTAAACGGTTCTATCGAGCTGGCTCCGCTGGTGGGACTTTCCGAGGTCATTGTAGATATCGTGGAAACCGGTTCTACATTGAAAGAAAACGGACTGGTTGTACTTGAAGAAGTGTGCCCGCTGTCAGCGCGAATGATCGTCAATCCGGTCAGCATGCGAATGGAGAATGACCGCATTAAGGAACTCATCACAAATCTCAGAAACCTGCTCAGGGAGGAATAAAAATGCGTATTGAAAAATTAACAGAAAGTACAAAAGAAAAATCTGCTGGAAGACCTTCTGAAAAGAAGTCCCAACAGCTACGGAAAATACGAAGCCAGTGTCCAGCAGATCCTCAACGATGTAAAGGAAAAGGTGACGAAGCTCTGTTTGGTTATACAGACATCGCGGGACCGAGCGAGATCCTGGTATTGGCGGATGAGACAGCCAATCCACGGTATGTGGCAGCTGATCTGTTATCCCAGGCAGAACACGACGAGCTGGCATCTGCAATCCTGATCACGACAAGCCGTGACTTTGCAGATAAAGTTTCCGAAGAGATCGAAGGCTATTTAAAAACTCTCAAGAAGCGAGATCATCCGCAAATCACTGGACAATTATGGCTACGCACTGGTTGCAGAGACGATGGACGAGGCGATTGAAACTGCAAACGAGATCGCATCTGAGCATCTGGAGATCGTGACGGCCAACCCGTTTGAAGTAATGATGAAGATCCGCAACGCCGGAGCCATCTTTATCGGAGAATACAGCAGCGAACCGCTGGGCGATTATTTTGCAGGACCAAACCACGTCCTTACGACAAACGGAACAGCAAAATTTTTCTCCCCGCTTGGCGTAGATGACTTTATCAAACGTTCCAGCATCATCTATTATTCAAGAGAGGCACTCAAAGATATCCACAAAGATATCATCCAGTTTGCTGAGGCAGAAAAACTGACGGCACATGCAAATTCGATCCGTGTCCGTTTTGAAGAGGAAGATGCCAATGAGTAGGACAGCCACCATCACCCGGACAACAAAAGAAACGGATATAGCAATGACGCTTTCCCTTGACGGAAGCGGAAAATCCAAGATCAGTACCGGCATCGGATTTTTTGATCATATGCTGGACGGATTTACCAGACATGGGCTGTTTGATATGAAACTTTCCGTAAAGGAGATCTCTATGTGGACTCCCACCATACGATCGAAGATACCGGAATCGTGCTCGGCAATGCGATCCGCGAGGCAGTCGGTGACAAAAAGGCATAAAACGCTACGGACATTTCATTCTTCCGATGGATGAGTGCCTGGTCGTGTGTGCCGTCGATCTGTGCGGAAGACCGTATTTATCCTTTGATGATGTATTTACCGTACCGAAATGCGGGGATATGGACACCGAAATGGTACATTCGGCAAGGAACGGATTGCAGTTTCACTGAATGATTTTGACGCACTGTTCAAGCAGCAGCATCTGATCGAGGAGTACAGTACAGAAATGATCTTTATGCACCGTCTGGATCTTAATTCTGTTGTAAATGTCACTGAGATCCAGTGTGTAGTCGTAACCGATACCATGGAAGAGAGTGAGATCCTCAATATTCTTAAAAGCGACGGTGTCAAAGGCGTTTCAGGACGCTTTATCAGCCGGCTGGATATGGATTTTAATGTATTCAAAGATATCTGCGTGAAAAATGGAATCCGCATGACAACCTTTGAAAGTCTGATGGATTTCGGCGAATTTAAACTGAACTCAGATGGACTGCTCCCGGTTGTAACACAGGACTACAAGACAAATGAAGTCCTCATGGCAGCCTATATGGATGAGGAGGCCTTTGAGCATACTGTCAAGACCGGCCGCATGACTTATTTCAGCCGCAGCAGACAAAGTCAGTGGATCAAGGGAGAAACTTCGGGACACTTCCAGTATGTAAAATCTCTTGCCATCGACTGCGATAAGGATACCCTTCTCGCAAAAGTAGAACAGATCGGAGCTGCCTGCCATACCGGAAACAGATCCTGCTTTTATACAACCATCGTCGGATCTGACTATGATGCGAAAAATCCGCTTCAGATCTTTGAATCCGTATACAATACGATCTTGGACCGCAAAGGAGCATCCGAAGGAAGGATCTTATACGAACTACCTGTTCGACAAGGGCATTGACAAGATCCTGAAAAAAGTAGGAGAAGAGGCAACAGAGATTGTCATTGCCGCCAAGAATCCCAACCCGGAAGAAGTAAAATATGAGCTTTCCGATTTTCTGTATCACTGTATGGTGCTTATGGTGGAAAAAGGCATTACCTGGGATGACATCACCAAGGAACTGGCAGACCGGTAGGAATCAATTAAGTCTGAAATCCAGTAAGATAAATTGAGACTGAAATCTGATAAGATAAATTGAATCGGAAATACATTTCAGATTTGAAAAGTTCTGAAAAAAAGAAAGACAGACATAGGATATTGTAACTTCAGTATCCTGTGTCTTTTTTATTGCCGTGCATACATCCAGAAGATCCCGTGGATCTTTTTCGTTTGCCTGCACAAGGAGCCACGGGATTCTATCAGCAGGAGGACAGACTATGAATGATTCCGAACTTCGTCGCCGTGAACTCTTAAAAGCAGACCCGCAGACTCTATCAGGATTCTGCTGCCATACCCGCCGTTCATCCACGCTACGGCCATATCTATCACGAACTTTATGATACCCCTGATTCCGGGAAGGCGAACACCATTCAGGTTCTTTCTTTGCCAGGCTGATGCTGGCAGTCTTTCTCTTTTAAGCTTTGTCTACATAGAACAGAACCATCTGAAACCGGCAGATATCAGCAGCACACAGATCGTCAACGAGATTCAGAAAGAAATTCCCGGAAATGGAATGGATTTTATCAGTCGGATCAAACTTTACTGAAATTATGGATACATTAGTGTTCATCTTGATGTTTTGAGTTGAATATAAGGGAAACAATTCATAGCAAGAAATGTATATTTGATTCAATTATATATTTCTTGCTATTTATATTCACAGAGTATTTGTATCCATTATTTAAATCTTTATGAAAATGTTTTTGTATCCAATTTTCTGCTTATTATAAATTTTGTATATTTTTCTTTTCTTTTTTATGTATTTATCAGCACATTTTTATTATAAATCATATTTTTAAAATATAATATGTATTTTTGTATATTTTAATTGCATTTTTTCACTTTGTATTATATACTTTTATCAAAGAACGGATTCTCTTCACAAAGGAGGATTTTATATGAAGATTAGAAAAGTACTTGTGATTTGTGGGTTATTAATCAGCGTAACAGCATCTACATTCAACGTTAGTGCCGCAACTGCACGTGCAGCTAAAGATTGTACTGGAACAATTACTCTTGCTAAAACTTCAGGAACATTTAAGGTGACTGAAAATAACACTCCTTCAAATCCAGTCACTGCGAAAAAAAATTAATGGTAGTTATACATCTATAGATATACTTGGTAATAAAAATACTCAGCAAGTAACCGGTTCTTTAGCTAAAGGTCAGCTTAGTATCACTAAATACGCACCATCTCATTACAGTAGTTATATGGGAACTATGGTATACTATTTAGATGGTGCAAAAGGCGGAAGATGTAACAAAGTATTATTAATTAATTTATTTTATAATTACTATTTAAATGACCCCAGCCATCTCGTGGGCTGGGGATTTTTATTTATTAATAGAGGAGAGACGTTTATGAAAAAATTAAAATATTTTTCCATCCTGCTTTTATGTTCTCTGCATTGTCTGCTGTTAAGTGGATGTTCCTTTCAAAAAAAAGAAGAGATCGTCTGGTATATTTCCAATCCCCATTTCTTTCATATTGAAGATGCAGTTCCTTATGAAGATCTGAGTTCTGAACGGTTCGACCTGTTCAACAAACGGCTGGAAGAATTGGACATTCCTGCAAAGGTTACTTTTCGGTATCTGCCGGATATGGATATGTCTTCTGATGAATCTGACAGTATCACTGATACTTATAAAAAGAGTCTTGACTTTTCTGCTCATCTTATCCGGACTCTGAAAGAGCAGGATCCTCAGGCTGACATAGTACCATTTTCTCCTATGGAATACAGGGAGTTTGTTGCTTTGGACGATTCTCTTGCATCTGAAAAAAATTCTTCCGTTTTAGATTCACTGCCTGATCCTATATGGAATGTCAACAGGATCAACGGAAAAACTTATCAGATTCCCCGTGGATCTATGCCGCTTTCTGATACTATTTACAGTTTTTCCGCCTCATTTCTTAAAGACTATAACCTGACTCTTAACGAACAGGAAATCACCTCTATGACTCCTGAAGAGGTGATTGATTTTCTGTTCCCTTATTTTGAGGATAACCGATTGCTGGACAAAAAATACTATTTAACTTCTGCCGATGATCTTTCTTTAGGCAACTGTAACTATTATAAGTATCTGCCGCTTTTGCGTGGCTTTTCGATTCCAGTCTCGCTGTCGACCGGGAAAATGGTAAAATTGTAAATCTGCTGACTACAGAAGAAATGCTGAACAATCTTTCATTAGCACAAAGGATCTACCGTGAAGATCTGATATCCACACAGAACTTCAGACAGCAGTGCCGGTATTTACGATTGAAACCATTCCAACTTTAGAAGAACTGACTGTATCAACTGCTTATTCCGACAGGATTCGTTTTCTCTCGGAAAGAGATATCTGTGTCCTTCAATTGGGAATGGTGTTCTCAATACCAGCTCCAACCAACAGCTTGCCATTGAAGTTCTTGCTGCATCCATGTACGATGAGACGCTGTCCAATCTTATGATCTATGGAGTTCCGGATAAAGATTATACGCTAGAGAATGGACACGCCATCTATAAATTTAATCAGGTAATTTCAAGTGTGGGCAGTTTCAGTCCGGTAGGGAATAATCTGATAGCTTATCCGAACGAATATGAAGTAACTGATAAAGTTCTGGTTTCAGAGAAACTTTTAGAGGATGAGTCTCTCCTTCTTCCTTGCAGCAATTTTGTTCCTGATGTTGATGATACAACATGGGAACAAATATCAGGAATTGCAGCCATCTGCCATGAAGCAGTTTTCACGGCTGAAAGTGAGGAGATTTCTGATCTGAACACATTTTTGAAAGAGCAGAACCAGAAATTGTATGATGCAGGTATTGAATCTCTCCTTTCCGGGATTCAGTCTCAGCTTGATGCTCAAAAGGAGGACTAAACCATGCTTTTAGAAATGAAGAATCTCTGTAAATCTTATGGTGAAACTATTGCCCTGGACAGACTTAACCTTCAGCTGACCCCCGGCATTTATGGACTTCTTGGTCCAAATGGTGCCGGAAAAAGTACCCTTATGAAATTAATCTGTATGCTGATCCAGCCAACTGATGGTTTTGTCTTATTTGACGGAGAGGACATCCGTATGCATCGGAGCAATTTTTTGGACCGTCTTGATACATGCCCCAGCATTCCTGTCTTTACCCGGACTTTACAGTACAGGAATATCTCTATTATGTCGGTGCATTAAAAAAGGCATGCATAAAAAAGATGTGACGTTCAGAACGGAAGAGCTTCTTCTCCGGACACGGCTTATGGATATGAAAAAGGATAAAATCCAGACCCTCTCCGGTGGTATGCAGCAACGGCTGATGTTTGCCCAGGCTCTTTTAAATGATCCTGAAATTCTGATTTTAGACGAGCCTACCGCCGGACTTGATCCACAGAAGCGACTTGAACTGAGGAATTTGATTGCTGAATATTCAAAAGATAAGATCATCCTGCTCGCAACGCATATCGTAAGCGACATTGAACTGATCGCATCGCAGATCTTGTTATTAAAGAAAGGAAAAACTGATCAAAGCCGATCCTCCCGGTGCGTTGACCGGCCAGCTTACATCAAAGGTCTGTGAGATAAATTTTTCCCGTCCATTGAAAGAACTCGAACCGTACGGCAGAATCAGCAGTATTTACCGACGTAAAGAAGATATTTTTGTCAGACTCATATTAAATGATCCTGCCATACTTCCTCCACAGGCTTCTTTCGTTTATCCGACACTGGAAGATGTCTACCTGTACTATTTTTAATGACGAAGAGGAGGTGTCCCATGAACATTTTTCTCTATGAATGGAAAAAAGTCTGGAAAAACGGAGCAGTACTGAAAGTGGTTCTTCTTTTTCTGATGTTATCTGCTGCCATCTTCTGGGCAGATACAGCCATGGATTCTGAAATCCGTACCGCCTACCTCGACTGCCATAAAACTCTGGATTCCCTTCCTGCAGATGAGGCTGCTGACCTGTTAAATGCTTTTACCTTAACCGATGAGACAGATTATATAAAAGGTCATGCTCTTGAACTCATCCATTCTGAGATGGATTCCGTAACCGGTTATGAAGATTACCGACAATCTTCAGAACCGGTATACCCAAAAAGCCAGAAAATTTCTGTCTTTCAGGGAACTGCTTCCGGTCAGAATCAATATATGCAGCGAATTGCAGAACGATATAAAAAACTCACACTGCATTTTCCGTTAACGCTTCAGCCATATCAGGGAATCCGAAAGCTGATGGAATTTTACCCTGCGGATTTATTTACAGTAATCCTGCTCATTTATCTGACCAGCATCGTATTTATACAGGAGCAGAGAAGCGGACAGTACGCCTTTTCTCTTACTACAAAAAACGGACAGCGTCGACTGTATCCGGCAAAATTTTTACCGTCTATTTTAGCATTATTGTCTATCTGTTACTGGCTTTTTTATTTTATTTTGTTCTGTCCGGTTTTCTGTATGGCTTTCCTTCAATGACTGCTGCCATACAAAGTATTCCCGGATACCATGCTGTTCCATATGACTGGAATATTTTAACTTATTTTTGCATCTTCCTGCTTTTGAAGAGCTTTGCATTCTTTATACTTACCAGCCTTGCTGTCTTTTGGCTCGCCGCCTTAATTCTGAAATGGCAGTTTCTTTTTTTTTTGCTTGCCGGATTTATAGGATTCAGTTTTCTGTTGTCAGACAGATTTCAGGGAAATGACAGTAATTCTGTACTTCGACTGTGGAATATATGGACACTTTTGCAGGGAAAATCTTTCATTCGCAGTTATGACCTGATCCGCTTTCATGGTCTGCTTGTAGAAGCATACTGGGGCATTCTCCTTTATTCGTTCTTTCTCTGCTCTGCCTGCTATTCGGAAAAAAGCAGTACCAATCTGCAAAAAAACGAAAGGGGGTTCTTTCCATCGTAGCAGCAGGGTACATGGTTTATTTTTTCTATGAATTAAAGAAAACTTTTATCTGTCAGAAAGGATTGTTTCTTTTCCTTGCCTGTATCATGATCCAGATATTCATTCTGTCACAATACAATGACTATTTCGGGACGGATGAATATTATTATCAGAATTATATTGATCAGTTTGGTGACCAGATTGATGATCAGACTGATGAAAAACTTCAGAATGAAGAACAGCGGATCGCAGCTTTGCATACAGAACTCGAAACCACTGAAAGCTCTGTTACTGCTTATAAATTACAGCAGGAGCTGGAATGCGAAGGCGGCTTTCAACGATATGCCGACAGAGTCCGGGAACTGCGGGAAGACGGAAGATCCCCCTTCTCCTGAAGGATGCACAATATACACTTTTATTTACCAATACACCCTTGTCGCGTTCCTGGGTCATCCTGCTTTGTATGTCTTTTGCCTTTCTTGTAATTTCAGTTTTTTACAGAGAAAAGGCAACCCATATGGAATTATTGCAAAAATCCAGCCTTTTCGGCAGGAGAAAACTTTTTTATTTTAAGTTTTCGACATTACTGCTTTATTTTATCCCTTTTTGTCTGCTGGGTGCAGTTCTGCGGCTGGTATGGAGTATCACCCATTATCGGCTTGACTGGGACGCTCCTGCCAACTGCCTGAAATTTTCAGAGATACCGGGATTACCTGCTCCATCCGTTCCATTTTTCTCCTTGGAACTCTTTTGCAGTGCATTCCCGTAGTCCTGGCATTGCTCCTCTTATCCAGACTTGCAGAACTGTCAAAAAGACGCTACCTGATGCCAGCTATTATACTTGGATGTACAGTAATTCCGACAATGCTTTCCCCCTATTTTCCAGTCGCATGGCTTCAGATAGTCCACAACTTATTTTTTATATTTACAGCGTCCGTTCACTTTATTTCAGGCACATTATTGATCCTTGCAGTCTGTGCCGCTTTCATCACAGAAAGGAAGATGAGGAATGAATAAAAAGAAATGTTTCATGCATCTGATACTGGTATTTTTATCTGTCTGCTTCTGCCGGGATGTAACAGTCAGTCTTCAGACCGAAAAGACCCTGATAACCCATTTAATTCCCACGATCGCTATATTTCCATGCTCAGTTATTGCGAATCGGATCAGGGAATCTATTATATAGAATGGGAATCCGAACTGTGCAGACTTTATTTCATTGATAAAAAAGCTCTAAAAAACCGTATTATGTCAAAAGGTAAATTGCAGGCATGACTCTGCGGAGTGTCCCGCGGTAGAAGTCTCCCCTGATCTGATGGGATCCGTAGCCTATTGTGACGGTTTCATTTATTATATCGTTCAGGCCTTTGATTCCGGCGAACAGAACGATGTCCTGAAATTATACTCCATGAAGGAAGATGGTACAGAGAAAAAGGAACTGCACACTTTTCAATACGGAAGAGTCTATCCCAACGCTGCTGCATTTTATAAAGACAGGATCATTTTATCCGTCCAGACATTAAATGATTTTGAAGATGGAAGTGGCAGCTATACAGCCGAGCCATCGATTATCCTGTATGATCTGAAAACCGGGAAAGAAACACTGATACTGAATGGAACGGAAAACAGCGGTCTGTATACCGTTCCTGCCGGTGCTGATGAGGATCATTTATATCTTCTTCAACAACCCTTTAACGATTCTGACATTGATGGACGCTGTACCTATCTTCAATATGACCTGAAAGAGCAGACCATGGAGCCTTTGTATGAATCCAGGGTAAAAGATTCACAGATCATTGCAGACAATACTTTATATATCCAGCCGGACAACGAACACCGGCTCGTAAAATATAATCTCAAAACCCAAAAGCAGGAAGATGTTCTTGACTGGGATGCCTCTGTCGACAAAGTCTGGGTAATTGATCGGGATCTTATTCTTCTTATTAAGGAGACACGTTCCGAAGATTCCTCTAAAATACAGTATGTCAACTGGTATGACCTGAAAGAGCAGCAGTACCTTTTGATGAATACTCTGACTACACCACCCTTGAGGTTATGGGAAAAGACAGAAAAAAGGATTCCTGGTCTGGAAAGAAGATGAACTGTATTTTATACCCCGGACGATCATCATTGGGAAAAAATTGAGGAGATTTCATAATGTCAAAATTCCTAAAAAGAGGTTGCTTTTCTCTCTGTTAAAGCTATGATTATGTAAGTATTTTCAAAAGCAAACCAAGGAGTAACCATGAGAAAATTAGCATTAGATGATGATATTTTACTGAATATTGAAAAGCCCGCCCGTTATATCGGCGGTGAGGTAAATGCGGTAATGAAAGAAAAGAACTGGAAGCCGGTGAGATTGCGGTACGCTTTGCCATGTGCTTTCCCGATGTCTATGAGATCGGAATGTCGCACCTCGGTATTCAGATCCTATATGATATGTTCAACCGCAGAGAGGATGTATGGTGTGAGCGTGTCTATTCACCATGGATGGATCTCGACAAGATCATGAGGGAGCAGGATCTCCCTCTTTTTACTCTGGAATCTCAGGATCCGGTCAGATCTTTCGATTTTCTGGGGATCACGATCCAGTTTGAGATGTGCTACACGAATATCCTTCAGATCCTGGAATTAAGCCATATTCCGCCTCATTCTTCCGATCGTACACTGGAAGATCCTTTTGTCATTGGCGGTGGTCCATGTACCTACAATCCCGAACCACTGGCTGAATTTTTTGATCTGTTCTATATCGGAGAGGGAGAAACGGTTTACGACGAATTGCTGGATGCCTACAAAGAATGGAAAGGCAGTGGCAGATCCAGAACCGAATTTCTGGAACGTGCCGCACAGATCGAGGGAATTTATGTACCGTCTTTTTTATGAGGCTGAGTATCACGAGGACGGCACTTTAAAGTCTTTTACTCCGATAAATGACCACGCACCTGCAGTCGTCAGGAAGCAGATCGTCATGGATGTGACGGATGCACCTTATCCGCAAAAGCCGGTCGTACCGTTTATCAAGGCCACGCAGGACCGGGTGGTTCTTGAGATCCAGCGAGGCTGTATCCGTGGATGCCGTTTCTGCCAGGCCGGTATGCTGTACCGTCCGACCCGTGAGAGGAATGTCGACCGTCTGAAAGAATATGCCCATGCCATGCTGAAAAATACCGGACATGAGGAAATTTCCTTGAGTTCCTTAAGTTCCAGCGACTATTCCGAACTGAAAGAACTGGTTCTTTTCCTGATCGATGAATTTAAGGAGCAGGGGATTAATATTTCGCTGCCATCCCTGCGGATCGATGCATTTTCGCTGGACGTTATGAGCCGCGTACAGGACATCCGGAAAAGCAGTCTTACCTTTGCCCCGGAAGCAGGATCGCAGAGAATGCGTGATGTGATCAATAAAGGTCTGACAGAAGAAGTCATCCTGAACGGTGCCGGACAGGCCTTTGAAGGCGGATGGACCAAAGTAAAACTTTATTTTATGCTGGGACTTCCGACCGAGACGGAAGATGATATGAAAGAAATCGCCCATCTTTCCGAAAAAGTAGCCCGCAGATATTATGAAATTCCAAAGGAGCAGAGAAATGGAAAATGTCAGATCACAGCAAGTTCTTCTTTCTTTCCAAAGCCGTTCACACCGTTCCAGTGGGCTCCGATGTGCAAAGCAGAAGAATATATGAGGCGGGCCCATCTCGTCAACGATGAGTTTAAGGCACAACTCAACCGGAAAAGCCTGAAATACAACTGGCATGATGCACAGGTCACCGTCCTTGAGGGCGTGATGGCACGTGGTGACCGCCGGATCGGAAAGCTGATCGAAGAGGCTTACCGTCTCGGATGTCTGTTTGATTCCTGGACAGAAAGTTTTCATAATGAACTGTGGATGCAGGCCTTTGAAAACACCGGCATTGATCTGAGTTTTACAATCTCCGGGAACGCAATGAAGATGAAGTGTTCCCGTGGGATTTCATTGATATCGGAGTCAGCCGGAAATTTCTGAGAAGAGAATGGGAACGTGCCATGAAAGAAACCGTGACCCCGAACTGCAGAATGCAGTGTTCCGGCTGTGGTGCCGCAAGATGGGGAGGAGGTGTCTGTGTTGAAGGTAAGAATTAAATTCAGAAAATACGGGGCACTCCGCTTTATTGGACATCTTGATGTCATGCGTTTTTTTCAGAAGGTCATGCGCTGGGCTGATATTCCGATCGCATTTACAACAGGATACAGTCCGCATATGATCATGTCATTTGCCAATCCGCTTGGCATCGGACTGACCAGCGACGGAGAATATTTTTTTGACATAGAACTCCGGAGGCTGTCAACAGCCTGATGCTGTCAGGAGAATGAATGAAGCCTGCGTGGAAGGCATCGAGGTACTCAGTATCCGCCGGATTTCCGATGAGAAGAAAATGACCGGAATGACGATCCTTGCCGGTGCAGATTATCTGTCCACGCTCCGTAAAGGAGAACCCCTCTGACTGGAAGGATTCTTTTTGTCCGGTTTATGGGACAGCCGGAAATCCGTATTCTCAAGCAGACGAAACGCAGTGAAAAAGAAGTGGATATCAAGCCTCTTATCTATGACTGGGAGATCCGGGGAGATTCTATCTATACAAAAGTGGCAGCAGGCAGTGTGGAAAACCTGAAACCTGATCTGATCCTGGAGGCTTTCTGCAGCTTCCTCGGTCTTGCTTTCGATTCTCTGAAATTTCAGCATCACAGACTGGAGATGTATACAGACCGCAGTGAAGATGGCTCTCTGATTCCACTCGAAGCAATGGGGACAGAGATGGCAGGTGACGAAGAATGAAAAGAAAAATACTGATTGAAAAAAAAAGAGAAGAAAATCTGGACTTTTCTTTTAGAAAATGACAGCATTACCGAGATCCACTGTACTCCTGAAAATGATGAAAGCCCGTTATCAGATTGGCGATATCTACATTGGAAAGGTTCAGAATATTGTTGCAAATATCGGAGCTGCTTTTTATATAGAGATTGCCCCGGGAGTCAACTGTTATTTTGACCTGCAGGGAGTGCCTACAGCTCTTTTTACGTATAAGATCGGCAAAAAGCCTCTCTGTATCGGAGATGAACTTTTGTCCAGATCAGCAGGGGAGGCGGTTAAGACAAAAGCTCCCACCGTCACCGGAAATCTGAACCTGACCGGACGTTATGCAGTCCTCACGCACGGGAATACCCGGATCGGAGTTTCTTCCAAGATTCCTAAAAGAGCGGGATGCCTATAAGCTGCGGCTTCAGGCATATCAGAATGACCGGTTCGGGATCATTGTCCGCACCAATGCAAAGGAAGCTCCGTTTGAGGCGGTCGTAAAGGAGATTGAAGATCTGAAAAAAGAGTATGAGAGGCTGACCTCAATGCCATGTCAAGAGTCTGCTTTTCCTGCCTGAAATCAGCACCTCCGTCCTATATTACAGATCTGAAAAATGCTTATATGGATGGAATGCAGGAGATTATTGTAAATGATCCGGATCTTTACCATACGATCTGCAGTTTTTTTGACCGGGAAATACCGGAACGTTCTTATCTCATCCGGCTGTATGATGATGCCGGCTATCCACTGGGAAAGCTCTACAGCACTCAGACTGCCATCGAAAACGCACTGAAAAGAACGGGTTTGGCTGAAACACGGTGGATACCTGGTCATCCAGGTCACAGAAGCTTTAACGGTTTGTGGACGTTAATTCCGGGAAAAGTATTAAAAATCCAAAAATACACCGGATGCCCTAAAGCTGAACCTCGAAGCCGCCCAGGAAACCGCCCGGCAGATCCGGCTGCGAAATCTTTCTGGCATCATTCTGGTTGACTTTGTAAATATGGATGATCCTGAAATGGAAGAAACTTTGTTCCAGGAATTTCGTTTTTATCTTACGAAAGATCCAATTCAGACAACACTCGTTGATATTACAGCACTGGGACTGGCAGAAGTCACAAGAAAAAAAGTACGCAAACCACTCTATGAAATGATAACCGTATAAAAAATCAGGAGGCGGTCATATTGAGTAAAAAAGAATTAAAACAAATGCAATGAGGTTTCTTGACCGGAATAAGATTCCTTATGAGTATCAGACTTATGAATGTGATGAATTTATTGACGGCATTTCCGTTGCTGATAAAATCGGACTTCCTCACGAACAGGTTTATAAAACTCTCGTCACAGTCGGAAAAAGCGGTGGACATTATGTCTTTGTCATTCCGATTGCGGCAGAACTGGATCTGAAAAAAGCTGCGAAGGCCGTAGGTGAAAAATCGGTTGAGATGCTCCACGTAAAGAGATCACCAAAGTAACCGGTTACGTCCGGGGCGGATGTACTGCCATCGGAATGAAGAAGCAGTTCCCGACTGTGATTGATGAAAGTGCATGTACTCAGAAGCTGATTTACGTCAGTGGCGGGAAGATCGGAATGCAGATCCGGCTGAAACCGGATGATCTGAAAAGGCTGCCAATGCAGAGTATGCAGCCATCACTTTCTGACGGGAATTTCTGATGGGATTTCCGTTTTTTATTTACAACCTACCAGGAACGAGGTATAATATTGAACCGATAGGTTCTGATGCAGGGGCAGTGCATATAATTCATTAATCCATTTGATTCCGGACATCAGAATCATACAGAATATCGTAGGATTGTGGGAGTGCGTAGCACGGAGCAATCCGTAGGCATCAAAGTCGGGGGCTTTTTGACCCCGACATCTATCGTATGCAGAATGCACAATTTACATTTTGGAGGAAGTTAAGAATGAAGAAAGTAGTAAAGTTTGGCGGAAGTTCTCTTGCAAGTGCTGAACAATTTAAAAAAAGTCGGAGATATTATCCGTGCTGATAAATCCAGACGCTACGTTGTACCGTCTGCTCCGGGCAAGCGTTTCTCTGCCGACATAAAAGTAACTGATATGTTATATGACTGCTACGGAGCAGCAGAAAGAGAGGAAGATTTCACTGAAAAGCTCGCAGCGATCAAGGCAAGATATCAGGAGATTATTGATGGTCTCGGGCTGAAGTTCTCTCTTGATGCAGATTTTGAAGTGATCCAAAGAATTTTGCGGCAAAAAGCGGTTCCGACTATGCTGCTTCCCGTGGTGAGTTCCTGAACGGTAAGGTAATGGCTGCCTACCTTGGTTACGAGTTTGTAGATGCAGCAGAAGTTGTACGATTTGAAAAAGACGGTACTTTCAACGCTGAGGTAACAAATGAGATCCTGTCTGCCCGCCTTGCAGAGCTGGAGCATGCAGTCCTCCCGGGATTTTACGGTGCAACAGAAGATGGAACAGTCGTTACATTTTCAAGAGGCGGCTCTGATGTCACCGGTTCTCTCGTAGCCCAGGCAGTCCAGGCAGATCTGTATGAGAACTGGACAGATGTTTCCGGTTTCCTGATTGCCGATCCGAGAATCGTAAAAATTCAAAATCTATCGAAACCATCACATATAAAGAACTTCGTGAGCTTTCCTACATGGGAGCCAGCGTACTCCACGAGGATGCGATCTTCCCTGTAAGAAAAGCCGGTATTCCGATCAACATCAAAAATACGAATGCACCACAGGACAAGGGAACTCTGATCGTAGAAGCAACCTGTTGTCAGCCGAAGTATACGATCACCGGTATTGCCGGAACAGACGGTTTCGCTGCTATTACGATTGAAAAAGCAATGATGAACTCTGCAATTATAGCAACAGGCGGTAAGCAGTACAAGGTAGCTGAAGGAGACGTAATCAAGGTTGAGAAGCTCGCAGCAGAGGCTGGAAGCGAAGTAACATTTGATGATGTTATCTTAGTAAGCACTGATTCAGACGTTAAGTGTGGAGATGCAGTTGCTAATGCATCTGTAACAGCATCAGTAGTTGGTGAAGGCAAGTCTAAGAAAGTTATTGTTTACAAGTACAAGAGAAAGACTGGCTATCACAAGAAGAATGGTCACAGACAGTCATATACTAAGGTTGAGATCAAGAAGATCAACGCTTAATTATTGATTGTATCGATTATAAGACATGATTGATGTAGTTATTTATCAGAACAGCAATTCGGATTATATAGGATTTAAGACGAATGGACATGCCGGTTATGATGATCCAGGACATGATATCGTATGCAGTGCAGTGTCTGCTATTGCGATAACTATTTTGAACTCTATTGAAGAACTTTCAGATGTGAGTTTCACACTAGATTGCGATCAGGAGAGTGGCAATATGGATTTCATGTTCAAGGAGTCACCTGATATCAAAGCACAGACTCTGATACAGGCATTTGTTATCGGTATATCTGGAATTGAGGAATCCTATGGCGATTATATTTGTATGACCTTTAAGGAGGTGTAATTGACATGATGAAGATGGAACTTCAGTTTTTCGCTCATAAGAAAGGTGTAGGTTCTACAAAGAACGGCAGAGACTCAGAGTCCAAGAGACTTGGTGCTAAGAGAGCTGACGGTCAGTTCGTAAAGGCTGGTAACATCCTTTACAGACAGCGTGGAACAAAGATTCACCCAGGTCTTAACGTTGGTATCGGCGGAGATGACACACTGTTTGCTCAGTGTCCTGAACAACTGCATGGACGATCCGAGAGAACTGGCTGAAACTCTGGCTCAGAGAACCAGATCTGAAGTAGTTCAGGTAATCGGAAAGAAAATTGTACTTTTTACAGAGAAGGTAAGGATGATAAGAAAAAAATAATCCTTCCATAAGGAGTTGCTTATGAAAGTTGGAATTATGGGAGGGACGTTCGATCCGATCCATATTGGTCACCTCCTTCTTGGTGAATTTGCATACGAAGATTTCGGACTGGACGAAATCTGGTTCGTTCCAAATGGAAATCCACCGCATAAAAGAAACCAAAGATTCTGAGCAGGCTTTGAGAAACCGTGTGGAAATGGTTCGTCTTGCGATCGAACATATTCCCTACTTTAAGCTTGATCTTTCAGAAGCTGATACTACAAAACATTCTTACACGTATCAGACTATGAAGCAATTTAACCGCCTGTACCCGGATGTAGATTTTTATTTCATCCTTGAGCTGACTCCTTATTTTCCATTGAAGAGTGGCGGTTTTTCAGGGAGATTTTTACAACCTGTACGATCCTTGCAGCAATGCGGGATGACAAGGACATTTCTGCCATGCGTGGACAGATCCTGTATCTGAAACAGACTTATGGAGCAAATATCGAACTGCTTCGTGCCCCACTGGTAGAGGTTTCCTCAACTACAATCCGAAAAAGGGCTTCTGATGGTCTTACCGTCCGTTTTATGGTTCCTGACAATGTTGCAGATTATATTCGGGAGCAAAAGCTCTACAGGGAGGAAGACAGATAAATGACAGAACAACTCAGAGAGATAAAAAATTACTTTCCAGTCGGCTGAAAAAAGACCGTTATGAACATACTATCGGTGTCATGTATACCGCGGCAGCTCTTGCCATGAACTACGGGGAAGAAATCCAGGCTGCCCTGACAGCCGGACTGCTCCATGACTGCGGAAAATACTGCTCTGCGGAAGAACAGATCCAGCTTTGCAGGAAGAAGAATATTGCTCTTTCTGATGCGGAAGAACAGATGCCTGCACTGGTTCATGCAAAGCTTGGAGTTTATCTTGCAGAACATGAGTACGGAATCACCGATCAGAGTGTCCTTGATGCGATCCGATGGCATACCACCGGACGTCCTGACATGACACTTTTTAGAAAAGATCATTTATATCGCTGACTATATCGAACCAAACCGGAAACTCATTCCCGGATTACCGGAAGTAAGAAAGCTTGCATTCCAGTCGATTGACGATGCTATCTGCCTCTGTTCCAAAAAATACGGTAGAGTATCTTCGTGAAACCGGCAAGCCGGTTGATCCAATGAGTATTGAAACTTATAATTTCTATGATGCTAGCACGGAGCAATCCGTAGGCATCAAAGTTGGGGGGCTTTTGACCCCAACATCTTTCTATTGTAAAAAGGAGAATAATATGAATCAGGCAAAAGAAATGGCACGTATTGCATACGAGGCTCTGAGTGAAAAAAAGAAGGAGAAGATATCAAGGTAATCGATATTTCCGGTATTTCTGTTCTTGCAGATTACTTTCTTATCGCTCATGGTAACAGCGACAGCCAGGTACGTGCACTTGTAGAAAATGTGGAAGAGCAGCTTCACAAAGCCGGTTATCCTCTGAAAGAAAGAGAAGGACAGGCTTCCGGAAAATGGGTTCTGATGGATTTCGGCGATGTGATCATCCACGTATTCGATAGAGAAAACCGTCTCTTCTATAATCTCGAAAAGAATCTGGAAGGATGGAAAAGAAATTCCTGCAGAAGAATTATAAATTATATAAATCTGAGATCAAAACCTTTTCTGAAAATGGAAATAGAAGAGTAGTACTTCTATACAATAGAAAAAAGAAGCTGGTATCTGCCAGCTTCTTTTTCTATTTAAAAATCTCATAACTCCAATAACACGTCCCAGAATCACCACATCCTGCACAATGATTGGATCCATATAATCATTCTCCGGCTGAAGACGGATCACACCTTCTTCTCTGTAAAAGTCTTCACTGTAGCTCCATCCTCGATCATCGCTACAACTTTCTCTCCATTCTCTGCGGTCTTTGCCTCTTCAACCAGGACATAATCTCCATTCAGGATTCCTGCATTCACCATGCTTTCCCCCTGAACCTTTAAAAAGAAAGAGCTGCTTGTTTGATACATACTCTGCAGGGAACGGAAAATAATCTTCGATGTTCTGCTGTGCCAGAATCGGTTCTCCTGCCGCCACACGTCCCACGATAGGAACCTGAACCATCTCTCTGCGAAGCAGATTGAAATCATCATCCAGGATCTCGATCGCTCTTGGCTTTGTAGGATCTCTCCGGATATATCCGTTCTTCTCCAGTGTCTCAAGGTGGGAGTGGACAGAAGAGGTAGACTTCAGATGTACTGCCTCACAGATCTCCCGGACAGCCGGTGGGAATCCTCTCTGCAGAATCTGATCTTTTATATATTGCAGAATCTCTTCCTGCTTTTTACTGATATTACCTTTTGCCATATCCAATACGCCTCCGTATACATAAAATCTTATACCTTATAGTACCATATCATTGTTTTAAAAGCAAACATTTGTTGCGAAAATATGTTCGATTTTTTATCCTTTTCTTGTTGACAAACATCTGTTCGGGCAGTATAATACATACATAAGCAAGAGGAACATACGTTCTCAATATTCTAAAGGGGGATTTACTTATGAGAAAAGAGCAAAAAAAGAAGCATCACAGACAGTTTATTTTCTTTTCAGCCAGCGGACTGATTGCAGTGATTGTCTGCATTATGCTGAATGTATTTCCTGTATCAGCTGACAGCACGCATTCCCAGACAGGATCTGTCTATTATACAAAGTATTGAGATCCAGCCGGGAGATACACTTTGGAACATTGCTGAAGAGACAATGACTTCCGAATACAGCTCCGTACCAGAATATGTAAAAGTTCTGAAAGAGATCAATTCCCTTGATTCAGATCAGCTGGAAGCCGGTCAGAATCTTATAATTGCTTATAATTGATAACCAAGGTATCAATATACACCCTATGTATTGATATATATACACTCCCTGAACCCGGAGAAGCATCCCTTATCCTGCGTGATATTCAATGTTCCATCTTAAATGATAGTAAGAATACAACGGCAGGAGAACATTCTCCGGGTTCTATTTACAGAAGCCAATCTATACGACAAATACCGATTTTTCCAAAAGATGTGGTGAATTCTGACCGGATATGTTATAATTTATTTGATGCAAGGGTCAAAAAGGTCTAAGCCCACATGAGCTTGCTCATAAGTGGGTGAAAGACCTTTTGACCCGCATATCAGAATATCAGAGCACTTAAAAATACATGACTTCAGGAGGTTTTTCTTATGAATCAATCATCTTCAGCTAACGGAAAAAAATCAGCTCCCCTGATTCGTCCGAGGTTTTTGACACATCCCCTTCAAAGACTTATCACGAACAGGCTTATATCGATCAGACTTTACGTCTTCGGGAAATTCTGAAGACACTTCCTGCATTTGCAAAAGATTATTTTCGTGCCGTTGAGCCGACAACCTCTGCACGCACAAGAATTTCTTATGCCTATGACATCCGGGTTTTCTTTCATTTTCTTATGGAAGTGAACCCACATTATAAAAATTATACAATCGACCAGTTTACAGTTCAGGATCTTGAACGGCTTGATCCTGTTGATATTGAAGAATATCAGGAATATCTGAAAGTCTATAAGAATGAAGAAGATCGTCAGATCACAAATACTGAAAAAGGACTTTCCCGTAAAATGTCTGCACTCCGCAGCTTCTACGGATATTATTTTAAGCGTCAGATCATTTCAAAAACCCTACCTTACTGGTTGATATGCCAAAACTGCATGAAAAAGCGATCATACGTCTTGATACGGACGAAATCGCCATGCTTCTTGACTATGTAGAGCATGGTGGGGAGAATCTCACCGGACAGCGGCTTGCCTATTATGAGAAGACAAAAATCGGGATCTTGCGATTCTTACCCTTCTTCTCGGAACCGGAATCCGTGTATCGGGTGTGTCGGTCTGGATGTTCAGGATGTTGATTTTAAAAATAATGGAATAAAAGTAACCCGGAAAGGCGGGAATGAAATGGTCGTCTATTTTGGTGAAGAAGTTGAACATGCACTTAAAACTTATCTGTATACAACCAGGAAAATACTGTCCCGTTAAGTGGTCATGAAAATGCATTTTTTCTCTCCACTCAACGAAAACGTATGGGTGTCCAGGCAGTCGAGAATATGGTTAAAAAATATGCCCGTGAAGTCACTCCGAACAAAAAAGATCACACCACATAAACTGCGAAGCACCTACGGTACTGCTCTCTATAAAGAAACCGGTGATATTTACCTTGTAGCAGATGTTCTTGGCCATAAAGACGTAAATACAACGAAAAAGCATTACGCTGCCATTGATGAAAACCGCCGCCGCAGAGCTGCCGGTGCAGTAAAATTAAGGGAAGTATAAAAGGATTCTTCTGGATAAAAAGGACAGAGTGGGAACTCATCATTCCTTCCGGTCTGTCCTTTTTTCTTTTCCGTTCCTTTTTCTGATCTTGAATTAAATCGTACGCTGCTCGTTCTGAATACTTTCTTTTAATTGAACATACTGCTCGATCGCTTTTTGCAGTTCCTTCGATCCCCAGTTCTGAACTGTTCAGGCAAAGCTCATAACTGGCAGAATCTGACCATTTTTATTTGTATAATAATTATAATAACTTGCACGCTTTTTATCTGCCTTCACGATCGTATCTTTGGCTTTTGCATCCGTCAGATTATACAGTCTTGCAATTCTTCTGATTCTTGCATCCAGATCAGCATGGATAAATACGCTGACTACATTTGGATAAGACTCCAAAGCATAATCTGCACAGCGTCCCACAAGAATACACGGACCTTCGTCTGCAATCTTCTTGATTGCATCAAACTGTGCCAGAAACACCTTGTGGCTGATTGGCATATCTGTATACGTACTTCCTGAATACCCCATGGAATAGGTATCCATTACCAGAGAATAGAGAAAACTGTTCGTTGGTTTCTCATCATGGGTCTCAAAATTTCCTCGCAGATTCCGCTTTCCTTTGCCGCACGTGCCAGCATCTCTTTATCATAAAAGCTTGATTCCAAATGCCTCAGCAACCTTAGAACCAATCTCCCTTCCGGCACTTCCATATTGCCTTCCTATGGTAATGATCGTATTTGTCTTCATAATCGTCCACGCTCCTTCTAGCCATTCATATTCATCCAGCCATTATTTATAATAAGCAACATCAATATATGTAATTTGCATAAAAGGGAATTGTGAACTCCTTTACATATGACTATTATATACAAATTATTCTGATAATACAATCCATATTTTCACTTTTTCTTACTTCTTTTTTGCCGCAGTGTACTTAAAAGCTTCATAAAGTACTCCGGGAGCGGAGCATCAAATTCCATATACTCTCCGGTAGCAGGATGCGTGATCCCCAGGATCTTTGCATGCAGCGTCTGCCCCTCAAATGAAACGGACATTTTGCCGGACCATACACATCATCCCCCAGGATCGGATGTCCGATACTTGCCATATGCACCCGGATCTGATGCGTTCTTCCTGTCTCAAGTTCACACTCGATATATGTATAATTTCCCAGACGTTCCAGCACTCTATAATGCGTTACTGCATGACGGCCGTTAAGAGCCTTTGTACTCATTTTTTTACGGTCGGTCGGATGTCTGCCTATTGAAGCATTTACAGTGCCTGTATCAGCCTTTAAAGAGCCATGAACGATTGCATGGTATCTTCGGGTGATCGAATGTTTTTAACTGTTCCGCAAGGATCTGATGTGCATGGTCATTCTTACAGATCAGAAGTGATCCTGTTGTATTCATATCGATCCGATGTACGATCCCGGGACGGATCACACCGTTAATCCCGGACAAATGTTCTCCGCAATGATACAGGATCGCATTGACCAGCGTATGATCCGGGTGTCCGGGAGACGGGTGTACGACCATCCCCTTGGGCTTATTGACGACCAGAAGATCATCATCCTCGTACAGAATATCAAGCGGAATGTTTTCTGCTGCAATATCCAGCGGTTCCGGATCCGGCACTTCCACATCAATCTGATCCCCCCTCATTCAGCTTATAATTTGCTTTCACCTTTTCCCATTCACAAGGATCAGACCGTCCTTTAAAAGTTTCTGAATATAAGAACGGGAAAGATCGTCCAGATTCTCTCCGAGAAACTTGTCGATTCTTTCCCCTTTTTTTTAGATATGAGACTCATCTGTTCCATATTATTTATTTCCTTTTCTTTTGAAGCTTTCAGAAAATCAAAGTCTGATTCATCCTTATAGTAAAAAGGATCAGACACGCAAACCAGATACAGGCAATTACCACATAACAGTCTGCCACATTGAACACCGGAAAATCGATCAGACTGAAATAAAAGAAATCTACTACATAATTCAGCCGGATCCGGTCAATCATATTTCCCACTGCACCGGATGCGATCAACACCGCACAGATTCGCAGCATACGATAGTGTGATGTATACGGCATTCTTGAATACAGATATCCTATGATCCCCAGGATCACAGCAGCGATCACCACAAAAAAGAACTGCCGGTTCTGCATGATCCCGAAAGCTGCTCCCCGGTTTTCTAAATATTGCAGTTGAAATACATTTTTAATCAGGATCACCGGACCATTTTCCCTTAAATCCATTACCACTAAATATTTCGTAACCTGATCCAGTGCCAGGGCCAGGGCGAAACCAACCAGCCCCAGCAGACAACTTATTTTTTTATTATACGATTTCATTTCGTATTCACTCCTTATTTCATTGCTCAGATATATCTTTCAATCTCCACACTCAGACGGTTCTTCTTCGTCTTCCCGCCTGTGCCGATATACCGGAATTTTCCCATTCCACGAACAGAAATCAGATCATTTTCTTTTTACCTGATAGCCATTACTGGTGATCAGTTTCCCATTTACAAATACCTTTGCTCCCTCAATCAGGCCTGACAACCGGCTTCTTGAGGACGAAAATGCCAACGGGAGCAGACTGTCCAGCCGCACTGAAGAAACTGTGCCTCTGACCGCCTCTGTGCGGGGAACATATTCAACTCCCTCGAGTTCTGTCAGACGGCATTTCACCGGTGTATGCCGCACATTCGACAGTTCCCGGCTGACCAGCTCTGCAATTTCTGTCTGTGCAAAAAGATACGCCCGATGTTCTTCCAGCAGAATATCACCGGTCCTGCTCCTTTCAATCCCCAGATTTAAGATTGCTCCAAGAAAATCCCTATGCGTAAGATCCTCTGCAAACCGGATGTTCCTCGGACAGATCTCCACTGCCTGAAACGGGTATCCGAGTTCCTCCGGCAGAAGATTCTTCTTCCCGTAACGTAAAGAAAGAGCCTCAGGGATGAATGCCGCCATCTGACGCTCTGCTGATGCATACCCGCCAAAAAGGATATAACCTGTATACAGGCTATCCTTCGGCAATGTATGTAATATATTCTGTTCGTTCAGGTTCAGGAAATCTGTAAATGTAATAATGTCCCGCTGATAAGCCACTCTGGACAGATCAATCAGTCTCCTCTCTAAGGGATGAACTTCCTTCTCACTATTACCATTACTATAATTCTTCGCCATACCGGATCCTAGTATCTTCCACGGACACTTGCTGTCTCCATAGATCCTCCAAGAAGATCCTGAAGATCACCGGAAATATCAACGTTCGTCGGTGTAACAAGGAAAATATAGTTAGAAATTTTCTGAAGATTTCCATTAATTGCAAAAAGTAGCACCGGAAATAAAATCAATAATTCTCTGGGCAACATCCAGATCCATGCCTTCCAGATTCAGGATTACGGTACGACCGCCAAGCAGAGTCTCCGTGATCTCTCGGGAATCATCCACTGATCCCGGCTTCACTACACAGACCTCCATATTACCGCTGCTGCTATGTCTCGCAGGTGTACGCATCTGCGTAACCTTACTTTTGCAGGCTGAAATTCCTTTTCTTCCTCTACATCAAAATCTTTATAGCTGTCTTCCTTGCTGCTATTATTTTTCTTTCCAAAAGAAACTATGACGTGGCTTTTTCTTCATACTCATCATCGTCGTAGAATCCACCTTCATCATACTCATCATATTGATCATCATAATCGTCCTCATTTAACTTCATGATGTCTAAGAATTTATCAAATACGCCCATTTTTACACTCCTTATCTCATGCTCCCTCACTGTGGAACATCCTTTTATTTTGTACTTTCTTACTCAGAAACCGGTTAAACCACATAATTTCTGGCACCAAAGATTCCTGTACCCACACGTACCATCGTCGCTCCCTCTTCTATTGCGACTTCATAATCATTGGTCATCCCCATTGAAAGTACACTCACAGTATCATTATCATGGTTTTTCTTCTTAATGTCAATATATAATTTATGTAAATCTGCAAAAATACTGCGATTTTCCTCTGGGTCTTCTACAAATGGAGCAATCGTCATCAGACCTCTTACCCGTACATGAGGAAATGCGGACACTTTTTCCACAAACGGAATCACTTCTTCCATTTTCATTCCGAATTTACTTTCCTCTTCCGCTACATTGACCTCCACCAAAATGTCAGCAATCAGATCATGCTTCGCAGCTTCCTTTTCAATTGTCTCTGCAAGCTTCAGTGAATCAACGGAATGGATCAGCTCTGCTTTTATCAATGATATATTTTTACTTTATTAGTCTGCAGATGACCGATCATGTGCCAGTGGATATCCTTTGGAAGTGCCTCGTATTTCGCTGTCAGTTCCTGTACTTTTATTCTCGCCAAAAATCCGTACACCAAGATCATATGCCTCCTGCAGCGTCTCAACGGGCTTCGTCTTACTCACTGCGATCAGCGTTACCTCTTCTCTTTTTCTTCCTGCTCTGTCGCAGGCTGCCTGAATCCTTTTTTCCACTTCTTGCAACTGGTCTTTTAACATAATGACTCCTCCTGTAGGAAATTGATTTTCTTATTGAAATACCACTTCTTCAGAATGAACACTTGTCCCGTTCTGAATGATATGGTCATAATTGGATAAACCGCCTTTTTCACTTTCTTTTTACGATATAGTATTCATCGCTTTCACAGAGGATCGTCACTCTTTTAAATACAGCATATCCTTTATTTACATTGTAAACTCCTTTTTATTCCTGTCGTTTCCGTCAAAGTCAGACGTTCCTCTGAATCCGGCTGGATCAGAACCGTTCCCTGTGGAAATTCTTCCTGTGAAATGTATGCCGTCCCTTTGTCCTCATCCAGATAATAATTTTCCAGGATCGTAAACTTTCCATTTCCATTCTTATCTACAACGATCACCCCTGCTGATGTGCTGTTCGCACCGGTCGTAATGCATGTGGATGGGATCTCATAATAAGGCTTTTTCCACAACTGCTGACTTTGGAATTTTCAGCCCACTTTCATCTTCAAAGATCAGTTCAATATTCAGATACCTCTCATCCGCATACCGGATCATGGAATTATCAAAATCCAGGCAGCCATAATAAGCACCGTCTTTTCAATCACAGAAAGATCCGCCACCATCTTCTGGCTGTCCTTATCGATCCTCACCTGGATACTCGTAATTTCCTCATCCTGGATCTTCTTCGCAGTTTCCTCTTCTAACGGAACGATCACAGACCAGTTCTCACTGGTGATCAGTCGGTAGATCGAATCTCCTTTTTTACTTTAACCTGATCTGTCAGCTCCTTTTGAGAATACTCGGTCCGGTCAAAATCTTCCGCAGTAAATGTATCTTTTGTCAGTTCTTCCATTCCATCCGTACTGAAAGTCATAATTCCATCTGCTGAAGAAGGATAGGACGATACGCTCTGCCCGCTTGCAGCGATCACTGTATCAAGCTGCTGCATCTTCGTTTCACTGACATTGCTCTGCAGATATGTATTAATCTCATCCTTCAGAGAATAAACGGTAGAAAAGTCCATCTCGGTAAAACTGTCATTAAAATTTTCGATCCTGTGCGTGATCGAGGTCTGCACTTCGAGTTCACCGATGTTGAAGCTTTCGCACTGTCGGAAGAT
>VOFB01001458.1_pt1 | contig 32737 bp, 48 predicted proteins | sample 5384141 | NCBI WGS metagenome assembly VOFB01 (sample SAMN12384721, study PRJNA508395) | human gut metagenome | isolation source: healthy gut A | host: Homo sapiens | reverse complement strand
AAAGAAATTTTCAAGGGTTGTTGTTGTCTATTGTTCAGTTATCAAGGTTCTTTTCTGCTGTTCTTTTCAAGCGACAGCTTTTATATTTTATCAAAAGCTTTTCTCTTTGTCAAGAACTTTTTAACTTTTTTCAAAGTTTTTATTTGCTTCGTTCGTTCTCACGAGTCAGCTTGGATATAATATCATTTGTTCTTCTCAATGTCAACACTTTTTTCAAAGTTTTTTTCATTTTCTTCCAAATTGATCTTATATCATTCTCGATATCACCTTATAATTCTTACATATAAAAACTACTGGCTATCCAGTATTTTTCCGTATGATATCAAACAGAGAAAGAGGGATTTGAACCCTCGCGCCGGTCACCCGACCTATACCCTTAGCAGGGGCACCTCTTCAGCCTCTTGAGTATTTCTCCTGACTGAACTCAACTGCATTTCTACAGTTATTATTCAATTAGCACTAACAGTGCGAAATTTATTATACAAAAAGATTCTATAATTGTCAATGCTTTTTGTTTTTCTTATCCTTTTTGTAACAGTTCAGCCTTCCAGCTGAACCAACACCCTTACCCCGGCTAAAAAATAGCCGGGGTTCCAATAAAAAAGTTTCTTTAAATTTTCTATTAATCCGAGATTTCTTCTTTTTAACGTTTCTACAATAGTGAGAATCGAACAATACATTTCGTTTCCGCTTTCTTTTCTGAAACCTCCAATGCTGCAATTCAATCATTCGACATAACCCCTTCACTGTATAACGAGACAGCCAGTGATTTTCATTGGCTCCATATAGAACATCACTACGATATTCTGACGGAATTGTCAGTTTTCATTTTTATCTGGATAAATCCGTAATTCAATAACCTTAGGGTTCACCTCAAGATCCAGGAGATATTTTATACTTTATCTACCTGACTTTCCTGCAGATTCTTCTTTTCAAGTAAGATCCCCCCTCTTATAAATGTCCACTTCACTTTCAATATAATTCTTCTTGTAAATAGCGAACTGCACCAGAACTTTACATATACTTTATATCCCCTGCTTTTCTTACAATCGATATATTTTTCATCTCTGTAAACTCCGTCCAATACTCCTAATACCTGCTCCTTTTTTAATCCCATATTCTTTTTTATACTGGTTATCACCACAAAGCACATAACCATCAACATCTACTTTCAAAATACGATGAAGAACCAACTTACCGCCATTTCTCCGATACAAAATAACATCCCTGCATTCCGCTTCGCCTTCATAGTGCCTTACTACTATAATATCTCTCTGCGGTCTTATGAATGGCAACATACTTGTTCCAAAAGGCAGTGTCATCAGATAACCTTTTTCTTTCAAGACTTGCTCTATATTCATCTTATCCTGTTCTTTTCAAATTTTATTCTTTCCATCTTTCCCCTTTGCCTGCCACTTGTACTTAGATGCCCTATCTACTATTATTATAACATATCATATATATCCGGCTGATGCAAAAGTGGTGACAGATCCACTTTACAATAAATCTGTCACCACTCCCATTTTCTTCTATTTAGCTAGTTCCTTCAAAATATTTTCTGCGTAGTCTTTCTCTCTTTGTGTTGCCTTATCAGAATTCTGAATTTCACGTGCCACCTTCTCTACCGTACGTGTATCGATAAAGGATCCCATCTTGCTATAATTTTTTCCATCCAATGTGTACTTCACTAAAACTCTCGCATACACATCACTCGCGTAATTAGCACTTCCAAGGTTCGTAAATACAATATTGGATCGGTATACTCCCTCCCCTTTATCACCAGGATTTGTAATATACTTTGTCGAAGTCGGTGCTAATTTATGGGTCAATGCAGTTGCCGTTGTTCCATAATACCACTCACAGCCTGTAAAGTCCGCTCCCTCAGGTAACGCGAAATCATATCCAAAACGCATGGACGTCTTTGTATAATCTTTTCCATAGTCCATTCTCAGTGATCCACCAATAAACAAATCTTCAAATTTATAAGAAAGCGTCAGCACTCCGTTTTCATCCACCGAACTACTTGTTACCGGAACTCCCTCTATTACATTTGTTCCATCTACATTTACATTTATTGTCTCTGGTACACTGTCTTCAATAAACACAAGCGGATCAGCCGGTGTCGCAATTGCAACAGCATTGTATTTTTTCACCGTCTTTGTGTCTGCTTTTGTGAGTTCAGTCTGACTTTCAGCATCCACCCACTTTGTAGCCAATGTATAGTTATGAGTTCTTTCTACCAAGTGTGTTTTTTTTGACAATCTGTATGTTCAGAAGCTCATTTGCCTTATTAAATGCCGGTATTACTGTGCTGTTATAATTTGCATCGCTGTCTACTGTTCCAATATTATTTACAATCTGGATGCTTTCAATCGATGCCGGAGATCCGGATTCCCCGATTTTTAATGCATTTGCAGCTCCGCCTCTCATCGTATGGTAGAATCTGCATTACTATTGTGGTTTGAATAATCGGTACAGCGTTCACCATCAACCCATAATCCCATCGTTGATCCTGTATACAATGCCAAAATATCAATTTCCTGACCAATTTTATCAGTTACGCATACCTTTGTTTCATGCCACGTACCGCCCGTATCACGCATCTGGAATTTGATCCTTGAAACGGTATCATCTTTGCCATAGGCTATCTGATACGGTTCTCCGCCCCTGTTGATCAATACATGATTTCCTGTAGGGGCAGCATTTAATTTCACCTTTGCCCGTATCATAAATGGGTATTACCCGACAGAACATCCAGCTTGCTGTCATCAACACCTGTGATCTGACCGCTAAATGTTCCGTCACTATTAACTACAGCATTTGTAGTGTCAATTGGATTGTCTGTAACATCTTCTACTACTGCCTCTTCAGCACACTCACTTGAAACTGCATTTTCAGTTTCACCTAATACCTCTCCATCTATTGGAGCTTTGACTGTAAGATTCAGTGTATCTTCTGCATAAACTTTAATATTTTCAGCACTGGTATCTCCTCCGCCATTACTTCCAGCTCCATGATAACCATTTGCCGCTGTATCGTTATTTGCCCAGTTGTTCGTATTCTCTGCCACCAGTTTGAAATGAGTCGCCTTCACTGCCTCTTCCAATACAATATCCTGTGCCTCTACAGCACTTGTAAAGTATCCGGTCTTGGCAAGTACCCAGTCACTAGATGTCGGTGTGGCTGTCGGCTCTTCCATATCCGCATAATACAGGCTGTATTTGATAATATTATTATGGTTATTTTCTGGCTGATCTGTACGACCGGTATATGTAATTTTCTTCAGCCTGATCTCCTGCCCGAATCCTGAACCAATCCACGGACGAGTAGTCTCACTTATGTTGTCTTCACCACTCTCCCGATCTCCCGCATATCTTGTATGCCACCAGTGCTTCTCTTCATCAAACGCCCAGCTTGCCAGTCCATCGTTACCTTGTACTGGTTTCTGCTGCGTATTGCATATCGCATTTTCCTGCAGAACTGATGGCTTCACCTGCATCAGTATCGTGCCTGCCTCTTTTGCTGCAACAAGATCGCATTTTACAGATTCCACACCATTTTTACCACTGCTGACACCTGATATTTTATAGTGCCAAGTGTCAGGTCTGCTGATGTATCCATATAAGTAGTTTCTTTCACACCACTCGCAATACATTCTACACTGTTGCTTCCTACTTTACGATATACATTATAGCTGACATCGCTGCTTTCTGCTGCCGTAATTGCATTCCAGGATACTTCTACCTGAGATGTATCTTTTTCTAATTGCTTCCACTCCGGTCGGAGTTTCAACATCCTTTGAACTTGGAATATCTGAAATCGTATAAGTTCCACCTTCTGTTGTCGCAATAGAAATACGATCATTTCCATGACCTTCTACTTTTTCAAAGGTTACCGTATCTCCATTGTTGTCGGTAATTTTTTGCAAGTGCTATATTTTCCGCCTGGACAACTACCGTTCCACCCTTATTAGACTTGATCGTTGCTGATCTCAGGACTTTATCGCTCCAATTCATGCCGACCTCAAAATTGCCCTGTGCAACCAGACCACTAACACTTCCAACTGCCCAGTCATCCGGAACTGCCGGCAGAAAGTTAATGTATCCGGCATTACTCTGAAGCAACATTTCCGTAACACCTGATGTATAACCAAAGTTACCATCGATCTGGAAATATTGCGGGTCATGATAATCGAACAGATTCGCATAGATTCCATTACTGAACAGATTCTTAATCAGCTCGTACGCCTTATTTCCCTCGCCAAGTCTTGCCCAGCTGTTGATTCTCTGTGCCATTGCCCAGCCAGTACTTACATCCGTTCGGTTCTGCATGGATACCTTTGCAGCTGCAAACCATTCTGCATTGTCCTCTGTAATCAGATCTCCCGGGAAAAGTCCCAACATATGGGAAATATGGCGATGATTATATCCATCACCGAGTGTAGCTCCACTTGCATTATGGTAAAGGGTTGTCTCTGTATACCACTCTTTGATCTGTCCGCTGTCACCGACCTCGATCGGTCCCTTTAGATCAGTCTGGTTGGCTTTCCATCTAGTTACCAGATCAGCGTCTGTTCCGAGGATTTCTGCTGCCTTAATGGTATCCTCATACAATTGCCAGATCAGCGTCTGCTCATATGTATTTCCATTGGTGATAGGTCCATGTTCCGGTGAAAATGCAGGAGAAGAAATCAGCTTTCCATCACTATCACGAACAAGCATCTGGTCATACAGCTTAGCCTCTTCTTTCATCATCGGATAAATATTATTTCTTAAATATTCTACGTCTCCAGTATATTCATAATAATCCCAACAGTTCTGTAAGATCCATGGTACTGCTGCCGGTGACCATCCCCAGCTGAAATTCCATCCAGGGCAGGTCCAACCAAACGGGTTGTTCTGCGTATGTGCCATGAATCCATTCTCTTCTCCCTCTGCACTAGATACCCCGGCATAAATTGCTGCAGTTATACGTCCCGGTACTCTCAGAGAATCGACATAATTGATCAGCGGTTCTGCACATTCAGCCATATTCGTAGAATAAGTCGGCCAGTAGTTCATTTGCAAATTCACATTCATATGATAATCCGAATGCCATGGAGAATTATTCGCTCCAACCCACAGTCCCTGGAGGTTGGACGGAAGCGTCTCCCCTTTCATAACCGTTGGCATCTGTTCTTGTCTCTCTGAGGACTCAATGGTCATGAATCTTCCATACTGGAACAAAAGAACTTCCAGATAACGTCTTTCAGCTTCTGTTGCACTTCCGCCATTATACGCTGACAGCAGTGTATCTGTTGTCTTTGAGGACGCACCTTGTCCAAGATCCAGATCCACGGTTAAATATCTTCTGATAATCGCTTATATGATCTGCTTTGAGCTTGTCATACCCCTTAGCCTCTGCCTGCTCCACATACCATTTCACACGGTTCTCCAGTGCCTCTTTTGATTCACCTGTTCTATACTTTGGATACTCATTCTTGTAATCTGTTCCCATGGAAGTGATAATCGTAACCTCACTTGCACCGGAAACACTCACTTTTCCATCCTCATCAGTAACTGTACCACCTTTGTCGGTAATAACTTTTTGTCTGGGATGTAAATTTCATCTGATTGTCCGTGAGCGTTCCATTAACAGAAATCAATCCTTCCGATACGTCTGTTGTCCAGCTTCTTGTATACGTACTTGGCGTAGTAATCTTGTTAACCGCCCCACCTTTTTCATTATCCGGTTCCACGCTGACATCCAGACTGATCTTTTCAGAACCATCTGCGGTAATATGCGTAACAATTACATTATCTGGATAGCTCGTAAAATTTTCTCTCGAATAACTTGTGCCGTTCTTATCATAATTAACTCCTGCGATCGCAGTCTTCAAATCCAGGTCACGACTGTAATTCTCCACTTCACTTTCAGATGATATATTCTTGAAATCAATATACATATTTCCAAAGCTTAAGTAATATCCATATCCATTTGATCCATTATCATCACTTACACCAATGAGATTATTATTTGCAAGATTGATCGCATTATTGTCCTGTCCATTTGAGAAATAATTGTGGATCGATGTCAGGGTCGCTCCATTATTTCCTTTAGCTGTAAGATTACCACCATTATAATCCGTTCTGCTATCGCTTGGTCCGCCTGACCAGAGAGATTTTCATTAAGCTGAATACGCTCTCTGGTGATTCCACCAAATACAGTTCCTCCCATCGCTCCATTACCGATTGGAAGAGACTTTTCCTGCCAGCCTTCGTAATACTTTTGGTGATGTCTGCCGGACTCGTATACCATAACTTCAGATCATCCGCCGTTGTCTGCTGTACTGCCGCCTCTGGCTCCGCACTGACTTTCATCGCTGTATACGGCAATGAAGTTACAGTCATTGCTACCACACAGATTCCCGCAAGCACACGCAATTTTCTTTTTTTCTTCATAATACCCTTTCCGATGTTCCCATTCCTTTCTGTCACATCTTTTAATATGGAATTCATTCACATCATCCCATATTTTTATATATTCATAATTTAGTATATCGCATTTTCACAATAAAAACTTGTGTATTCCGACTTCATTCTCCCTGTCGTTTGTACAATTCAGAATAAAAAAGCAACAAAAAACTACAGAAGATTCATCATGTAACAAATCCTCTGTAGCTCTTAATCATTCTTTATATCTCTTCTTTTATTCTACCGGATTGCTGTAGTCTAATGACTCAGATCCTGTCCAATCATCTGGGAACGGTGCAGGAGCATCATTATCTGCTGTTTTACTTGCACAAATAATATCCTCACCATTTAATAATACAATCTCCATATATGGATCGCTATATGCTTTCTTTTTCATAATTCTTCCTTCCCTTAATCAGTTATTCCCACAGCTTGTAATACATTCGTTGCATGCTTATATGCTTCACTTGTCTGATCATTTTTTGTCACAATCAGCCTTGACTCCTCTTGCTACATCAACTGCAGAACGCGAATCAATAAATGTACTCATTTTACTTCTTACAACATTATTATCATGTTTATATGTAACAATTCCTCTTGCATATACCTTGCTGTTGTATGCACTACTCGGTAAATTCGTAAATACAAGATTAGAAACAAAATCTCCGCCAATTACTGCACTTTTTGTTCCATCAAGAAGTGACCAGCTCAGGTTATCTGCAGACGTTCCGTAATACCATGACGATTTAACAAACTTATCCTGTGCAACACCCACGCTGTATCCAAAACGCATATTAGTTTTTGTAAGTCCATCTCCAGCATCAAGTCTTAAACTTCCACCTTTGAACATATCTTCAAAAGCATATTTAACAGTTACACTTCCATCTTCATTTGTTTCATTTGCCTCGCTCACCGCCAGTAACCTCTTATGAGTGCCATCCATATTAATATTTACTGCTTTTGGTTTGTGCAACTATACTGTTTCCATTTGTTGCAGATATCGTCATCACTGCCTGATAATTTTCCTTCTCTTTAGATGTCTTACTCCAATTTGTATTTACTTCATATCCGGAGAATCCCGACGTATTAAAATTCAGAACTGTATTTGCATTTTCCATATAATACATGATCTTATTATAATCAGTTCCCTGGTTGATTCCGCTATTCTGAAGAGTGTCTGCCTGATATACTCTCAGATTTTTAATATGTCCGCCATACGTTTCCATCGCCTTATCAGCATGACCACCAATGTAAAACTCCGATCCATTTTGTTCTTTTATTTGTCCTACATCTGATAAAACATTCCAATTGTCGCTATTAGAACTAATATTCTTAGAAGTTTCATTCACCATTATGACTATATGGGTTCCTGTATAGAATGCAGTAATTTTATTCCACTCTGTTTTCTGTGATTCCGGCACAGTCACTCCATAATCATGCCAACCATCGCCACCACCATTGGTATTGCTATTATGTATTGCAAATTTCCATTTTCCATTATTATAACCTATTCTATATTGTTCCGAGTTTTTCGGTCCTCTTCCAACAACATACATATCCTCTGTAGGCACAGTGTCAAATTTTGCTTCAAACTCAATTAAGAAAGGTTTTGTTCCTGTAAAATCTAATTTGGAATCACTACTTGTAACTCGACCTGAAAATGAACCATCCGCATCAACTGTCGCTGTTCCTGTAAATGTGGCTGGTTTAGCACTAATATCCTCTACACCTGTAGAATCTTCCGCACTCGCCTTTGCAGCATTGTCGTATACCGTAGCTCCATTATCAGCTTTAGTCGGTGCCGTTAATTCAAGCGATATATCCTTTAATTCATACGCTCTGATTTCTGCAGCATGGGTATTATACCCGTTATTCACACTTTGAACATCTTCCAATTTGAAACCTGTAGCTTCTCGTGCTGTATCTAATACAATTTTATTATTCTGCAGCTGAGTAAACTGACCTTCCGCAACAAGCTCCCAGGTACTATTTGCATCGACTGTATCTGAAGTCGTGATATATAATTTATAATCTCTTATACGATTTCTTTCATTAGTATCACTTGCACTTGCCTTCCAGCCATCGTACTGAATTTCCTTTAATAAAATCTTTTTTCCGAATCCTGATCCAATCCAGCCATGGTTAGTTGCACTTACAGTTTCACTAGGACTCCACTGCGTATGCCACTTTGTCGCCGTTGATCCATCGAATGCCGCAGTTTTACCTCCATCGTCACCGTTAAATGGATTCTGCTCAGTATTGGCTATTGCATTCTTCTCCAATATATTCTGATTAACCTGCACCAAAACCTTTCCTTTTTCCAGTTCAGTGCTAGTGGTCTCGTCTGCCTGTGTCGCAGTTCCCTCTTCAGCCTTCACCGCATCAGGGAAGCTGAAGGTGGTAAACTACCATAGCTGCTGCCAGGCATACTGCACCAAGTCTCTGTAATTTCTTTTGTACATTTTCCTCTTCTCCTCCTTATATTAGTTGCACTCTATTTTTCTAAAAATCCGTTCTCCCACATCTGCCCGATCAAATTCTGGACATCTGCAGTTGCCTTTTCTTCACTGACATCATAATCTTCAATCATACTGCGAATGATTTCATCCTGATCCATTCCTTTTTTGCAATCTTGTCCAAATCTCTTTTCCAGTCTCATTCAGCATCACCATGCCACGAAATCTTTTGCGGCTGCTCCTGTCGCAACCACCACTGATCTGCCTGCAACCTCACGCAATACAAATCCTTTTTTATTTTCATATCTTTCCTCCCGCAGCATCTCAGTATTTTCTTCCAGTACTCCACACTTGTTAATAAAATTCAATTGATCCGAAAGGCTATCCTGGACTTTGTAGACTTATTTTAGTAGTATCCCGTCCAATACTCACCGTTCTCATCCGGACTGGTTGGCTCTGATGGTGTATTAGGCAACTCTGTATCATTATCTGGATTTGTATTACCTCCAGTATTGGAGCCACTATTTGAACCGCCATTGCCTCCGGTATTGGAATCGGTATTGGAACCGCTATTTGATCCACCGCTATTTCCGGTATTCGATCCGCTATTTGATCCACCATTATTTCCGGCATTCGATCCGCTGTTATTTGGCTTTGAACTGCCATTCGAACCAGTATTTCCTGTATTAGATGTCGTGTTTCCTGATCCCGTATTACTATACGATGAAGAACCCTGTGTGGAGTTATGGCTCTTCTTCTGAACCGACTTCTTCGCCTGGTTCTTCGTCAGATCCAACGTAGGCAGGGTCTCTTCTTTTTGATCTTCTTTGGCAGGCTCTTCTTTCTTCGTATCAGTTTTCTGATCCGTCTTTTCTTTCTTTTCTGCCTGATCTGAATCTTTCGCTTCTTTCCTCGACTTATCCGTCGTATCTGTCATCGCAACATCAAAGCCACTTCCTTTATCTGCCGTCTTATTCGATACCCGTACAATTCCATATACAGCCATCCCGACCACGCAGACAAGCACCACAGACAAAGCAATTAACTGCTTTCTCCTTGCACTCATAATGTCCTCCTCACTTCCTTTTCCATTTCATTTTAAATGAATCATTACTATATTACATAATAATTACATCTTACTTATAACTATACAATTTTATGCTACTATCTTTTTCAGCATTTTTCAATAGATTTATTATTTTTCTCTGACATTTTTCATAAAATCATTGTAAATTTTCAGAAATTTAACAATTAAATAAGGTGATCATCGCTACAAAAGGGAGAGTTTCATATTATTACTTAAATCATCTCTCAACATCATTGTAATTTTTTATAAAATAAGTTACTATAAGAATTATATTTCACCAGTAAAATTTTTTTAAAATAAGGAGTATCCCATGAGCAGATCGAGAAGACGAAAGAAAATGAATCCCAAAAAAGAAAAAGCAGCTGATCATTATATCGGTGATCGCTGTTTGCGTTCTGGCAATAGCCACATTTGCAGCCATTCGCATCACTTCAGGAACATCCGATAAGAAGACGGAATCCACTTCTAAAGATAAAAAATCTGATAAGAAGAAAAAGAGTGATTCAAAAGATTCCGATAATTCCTTGCCGGATCTTGACCTGACCGACGGAAAGAACGATGATTCCAACAAGGATGGACAGTCTTCAGCCTCCGGCAGCAAATCAGGTAGCAAGAGCAAAGGAAATAACAGTTCTTCCAATAATTCAAGCAACAATTCCGGTAATAGCGGAAATGCATCCAACAGTACTTCCGGCAACAAGGCCGACAATGATACTACAATCCCGGGCATTTCCGATGGTACCGATACGATCCCGGACAATTCTGTTGATGTCGACGATGACGAAGAGAGCTGGACAGGATATTATTAAAATTGGGAGTTAAATGATTCTGATTCTATTTATTCTCCTACATTCGCATCGATCGTTTCCTGGATCTGCTTTTCTACCAGTGCCGCAATCTCGGTTGTCTTCATCTCTTTGTAATCTTCATATTCCAACGGCTTAAGGAAATGTACCTGTACTGTTACAGGGCGGATCGTATCCCGGTCAAATGGCACGAAAGAATCAATCAGTGCTACGGGTACGATCGGACATTTTGATTTCGTTGCAGCTTTAAAACTTCCACCTTTAAATGTACCGATCTTATTTCCATTTTTTAGAACGTGTACCTTCCGGGAAAATCAGGTAGTTTCTTCCTTTTTCAACTTCTTTCGATACATCTATGATCACTTTCATCGCCTGACGCACATCTTCTCTGTCCAGCAGGAATGCCTTAAGACACGAAAAGACCTGCTTTAAAAATGGAATATTTCCCACTTCTTTTTAGCCACGACTGAAAATGGCCGTGGACACGCTTCTATCATCGCCAACACATCATACAGACCCTGATGGTTTGGGAAAACATAAAACCATTCTCTGCCGGTATATTTTCACTTCCATGCACATCTATTTTTACATTTCCGCCTTTATTTGCATGCAGATCTACCCACCGGATAAATGAATATTGTTCTTCTTCTGTATATTTATCTGTATGAGACGCCCGATAGCACAGCTTTACACCATGCCCATGGAACAAACCAGAGATTTCTGAATACCATCAAAAGGATTCTCTTCATGAATCTTATTCCTCCACTTTTCTGTATTCTTTGATCGCAGTTTCATACAGATTATTTCCCTCACTGTCGATCACAACGATCGCCGGAAAGTTTTCTACTGTGAGCTTTCTGATTGCCTCTGTTCCAAGATCGTCATAAGCGACCACCTCTGCGGAAGTAATACATTTGGAAAGAAGAGCCCCTGCTCCTCCTACCGCCGCAAAATATACTGAACCATTTCTCACGATCGCATCGATAACAGCCTGGCTTCTTTTTCCTTTTCCAACCATTGCTCCCAGTCCAAGATCCAGCAGCTGCGGTGCATATTTATCCATTCTGGTTGCAGTAGTCGGTCCTGCGGAACCTATTGGACGTCCCTCTCTTGCCGGTGATGGTCCCATATAATAGATCACTTGATCCTTCCAGTCAACCGGCAGTTCTCCACCCTTCTGAAGAATCTCATACATTCTTTTATGTGCCGCATCTCTCGCGGTATACATCGTCCCTGTTATATATACATAGTCTCCTGCATGTAATGATCTTGCAGTTTCTTTATTGATCGGTGCTGTAATATGCCTGTCCATAAAATCTTCCTCTTTTCATCACTCTGTCCACGATGAAAGCTCGTGGAATTATATTGTTCTTATTGCATGACGATTGACATGGCAGCATATATTTACCGCAACAGGAAGTCCTGCAATATGAGTCGGATAAGTATTGATATTCACTGCCATTGCTGTCGTTGTGCCGCCAAGACCTCCCGGTCCGATTCCAAGACCGTTGATCTTTTCAAGCAGCTCTTCCTCCAGATCTTTCACATAAGGTATCTCCGAATGACTTCCTGCCTCTCTTGTCAGTGCTTCTTTTTGCCATCAATGCGCATTTTTCAAAGGTACCACCAATTCCAACACCAACTACCATTGGCGGGCACGCATTTGGTCCGGCATCTTTTACCGCAGTAAGAACCGCATCTTTTACACCTTCAATTCCTTCTGCAGGCTTCAACATGAAGACGCGGCTCATATTTTCACTGCCAAATCCTTTCGGTGCAACCTTGATCTTCACCCGGTCACCTTCCACGATCCTGATATGAAGAACAGCAGGAGTATTATCTTTTGTATTTTCACGGATCAACGGATCTCCTACAACGGATTTTCGAAGATATCCTTCCACATATCCCTGGCGCACACCTTCATTTACTGCTTCTTCCAGGCTTCCGCCTTCAAAATGAACCTCCTGTCCCACTTCCAGAAAAACGACAGCCATTCCGGTATCCTGACAAATCGGGATCATATCCTGTGCGGCTATCTCAAGATTTTCCTGAAGCTGTCCAAGATCTGCTTTCCAAGCGGTGACTTTTCGTTCTGCTGTGCCTGCTTCATTGCCTCTGCCATATCCGGTGACAGAAAATGGTTGGCTTCAATGCACATTTCTTTGATGTTTTCTGTTATTTCTGATAACTGTACTGTCCGAATCATATTGTCTCCTTTTTACGAAACAGGTACGCCCGGAAGCGTACCTGCATCATTTACAATTCAATCTCAATCTTTCTGTTCGTGCGATGATACTGATGGTATCTGACCCCTGCTGCATCCATCATTCTTTTTGATGCCATAACCGCCGGAGTATGTGCGTACTTATCACAGTCATAGATCACCTCTTTGATCCCTGACTGTATGATAGCTTTTTGCACATTCGTTGCACGGGAAAAGAGACACGTAAAGTTTCGCTCCCGCAAGACTGCCGCCACTGTAGTTCAAAATTGCATTCAGCTCGCTGTGCGTCGTATAAACATACTTTGTATCCAGCGGATCTTCTCCTTCTCTCACCCACGGGAACTCATCATCTGAGCAGCCCTTCGGCAGTCCATTATATCCCATAGATAAAATCTTATTATCCTGACTGACAATACAGCACCCAACCTGAGTATTCGGATCTTTTGAACGCATTCCCGAAAGTATCGCAACTCCCATAAAATATTCATCCCATGATAAATAATCTGTTCTCTTATCAGACATCTGCATCAGCTCCTTCGTCTGTCCTCTTATTTTGTACCGAAAATACGGTCTCCCGCATCTCCAAGTCCCGGTACGATATATCCATGATCGTTCAGTTTCTCATCCAGAGAACCGATATAGAGATCTACATCAGGATGCTCTTTTTCATACGCTCAACACCTTCCGGTGCTGCGATAATGCATACAAAACGGATATGCTTTACGCCTTTATCTTTCAGCATCTGAATCGCTGCCACACTGGAACCGCCTGTTGCAAGCATCGGATCTACTACGAAAACTTCCCTCTCTTCACAGTCTGCCGGTAATTTGCAGTAATACTCTACCGGTTCAAGTGTCTCCGGATCACGATAAAGTCCGATATGACCTACCTTTGCTGCCGGAATCAGTGTCAGGAATCCGTCAACCATTCCAAGTCCTGCACGAAGGATCGGCACGATCGCCAGTTTCTTTCCTGCAAGAGACTTTCCTGTCATCTCACAGATCGGGGTCTTGATCTGAACATCTTCAAGTTTCAGATCTCTGGTTGCCTCATAACACATCAACTGTGCAATCTCTCCGATCATCTCGCGAAATTCTTTCGTTCCAACTTCCTCGCTGCGGATATAACTGATTTTGTGCGCGATCAACGGGTGATCCATTACATGTACTTTTGCCATTATTCTTCTCCTTTTGCAAATGAATTTAATTTTTCTTCTAATTGATCTATGAGTCTCTTCAGGACTTCAAAGCACTCACCGTATGCAGTAAGCGGCTTTCCATAAGGATCTGGAATCTCTTCTCCTCTCCTGCAAATTCACTTAACGTATATACGTTCTCTGTGTTTTCATACTCTGAAATCATCTTTTTCTTTGTACTCTCATCTACTGTCAGAATCAGTGTATCCGGCTGCAGACTCTCACTGTCAAACTGCTTCGCCACATGACCTTCCAGCGTCATGCCTGCACTCTTCATGATTGCTTCTGCCTTTGGATTCACCGGTTCAGGGAACAAAACCACAAGTCCGCTGCAATCAACCACATACTCCTGTTCCAGCTCTTTGTTCCTCAAAAGCTCCGCTGCCATCGGTCCGATATAAGAATCTGTATTACTTACGAAAATAACTCTCCGGTATCTCTGCTGCTTTACTACTGCAGATGCACTGATTCTTAAATGTCCCGCCGCCTTTTCCAGACGGTTCATGATCGCACTTCCAATCCCCTGCATGGCAAAGGATTCACTGTAGATAATGTCAACCTTTTCGTCATCAAATTCTCTCAAAACCCGGTACAGATTCCTTGCAATGGTCTTCTCATTCTCTCGGGTCCCGATATTCTTTACAATTCCATACTTATAAAATGGAAGTGTCTCCCCGGTTGCAATAATTCCAACCCGCTCGCCTTGGCGATGTGCGGCATATGCAAGCTGACGGATTGCAAGAACTTCCTCCCGGATGTCCCCTCGGCAATGATCAGCTTTGCCTTCGGAGCATAATGACGATATTTCATCCCCGGTGCTTTCGGAGCTTTGTTGCTCTCACTTCCAAGGATTGTCTCATCCACACTGCCCGGGCCGATCACTTCTTCAAACATATCCGCAGTGATTGCCCCCGACGCAGGATCATCGGCGGCTCTACTGTCACATCCAGTATCGTTGATTCCAGACCGATATCCACACTTCCGCTGTCAAGAATCATATCGATCTTTCCGTCCAGATCTTCACTGACGTGCTGTGCAGTCGTCGGACTTGGTCTTCCCGATGTATTGGCACTTGGTGCAGATACGAATCCACCTGCTGCCCGGATCACAGCCGCTGCCACCGGATCACTCGGCATCCTGACCGCAACGGTATCCAGTCCGCCTGTCGTTCCGTACGGTACAACCTCACTCTTCTCAAAGATCATCGTCAGTGGACCAGGCCAGAAATGAGCTGCCAGGGCATCCGTCTTCGCCGGTATATTCACCGCAACTGCCTTCAGATCTTCATAATCCGCAATATGCACGATCAGCGGATTATCCGATGGACGGCCTTTTGCAGCATAAGTCTTCTTCGCTGCCTCCTCCTTCAACGCATCCGCTCCCAGTCCGTAGACTGTCTCCGTCGGAAATGCTACAAGCCCGCCATTCTTCAGAATATTTCCTGCCTCTTCGATTACTTCAGGATCAATATTATTTTTATCTATTTTTCTTATTATCGTTTCCATAAATTTTATTATAACATCTTTCTATTGAAAAAAAACTATTTATCCCTTCTTCATTACTTTCATCACTGATCTTTCAGATATTGCAGGATGCCTTTTGTCACCGCTTCTGCCAGCTTCTTCTGATAGTCTTCTGATACCAGTTTTTCCGCCTCTGCATAATTACTTAAAAAAGCCACATTCTACGATCACCGTCGGAACTTCGGTCTTCTTTAAAAAGATAGTATGTATCATTTGCTTTAATTTTTTTCGTATTTTCAGGATTCACTTCCTGAAGTGCTTCCTGAATGACCGCAGCCGCCTTTTCTCCTTCGGTTGAAGTCTTATAATAAAAAACCTGTGCTCCAAAAACATTTTCTTCATGATAACTGTTCTGATGAATGCTGACTGCCAGTGACGGCTTTTTTTCATTCATCAGCGAAACTCTGTATTTCAAATCTTCTACTTTTACTCTTTCCAAGCTCCTCATCTTTTTCCCGGACCATAATTACTTCAATCTTTTTTTTTTCAAGCAATCTTCTGATCTCTTTTGCAATCAGCAGATTAATCTCCTTTTTTTCGCCCCATTGATCCCGACTTTCCCGGAATCACTTCCTCCATGCCCGCTGTCAAGGACTACTGTCTGCTTTCCTGTACGAGCTTCTGCTGCAGTTTCAAGACTTCTGAGAATCTTATCTTTCAGATGCTCTCCCGCCTCCCAACACAGTAAAATGATCACGCCAAGGCAAATCATTACAAGTAATGCTCCTGCTTTTTTCGCATTTTTTTAAGCAAAAATAAATATCCTCCTCAGACTTATATTGTAGTATATGTCTGAAAAGGATATTTTTCAAAATCATCTTTATTTAATTCAAATATTGGAGAATCAGATCCCATACGCCGCTATTTTCTCTTCCAAGACTCCACTCTGCAACTCCTGCCAGTTCGTTCTGTCGGATTACTGTCATCTTTTCTTCCAATGACTGCATATCTTCCAGCCAGATCCTGTAGGTACTTCCATCTGCTTCCCACTTTGCATAATTCTGCTTCGTCTCATCATCCCATTGTGCTGTCACACCTGCATTCTGAACCGCCTGTGCAGCTTCATCCATACCAAGTGCCTGACTGCTTACACTGTTCGGATAATCTGCTGCCTCTGTTCCTGCTTCTGCAGCCAACTCTTCTTCCGTCTTTGGAGTTTCTTTCCAAAGTCTTGTAAAAAACGGGATTGCAGCAACCAGCTTTTTCTTTCGGGACAAGCTTCAGTGCATCTGTCACACCGTTTTCCAGGTAACTGATAGATGCAACAGATCCGGCTTCATTAGAGCCGTCTGTATGCTCATCATATGCCATGATGAACACATAATCCGCTACCGCTGCCTGCTCTTTCAGATCGTACTGCGTATTGTAGGGGCTTCGGAACATAGTTGTCTACTGATAATACCAGGTTGTTCTCTCTGCACTTTACTGACAGCTCTCTCACAAACTGAATATAATGCACTCCACACTTCGACGAGATCAGTTCAAAATCCAGGTTGATTCCATCTACCTGACTCTGCAATGCAGCCGCGATCACCTGATCGATCACTTTTGCTCTTTTTGAACTGTAACTTAATACTTCATAAGTCTCATCATAGGAATTCGTTCCACCATGAAAATCCCGGAATACAGCCCACACTTCCAGTCCTGCCTGCTTTGCATACTGAACATAGTCTGTGTCTGCAATGGATGTGATATTTCCTTCAGTATCTGCAAGACTGAACCAGGTCGGTGCAATCGTAGTCAGTCCTTTTTTGTAGTAGCGAGCATACTCTGAATGCTCTGGTTGGCACTGACATTCGTAACATTATGCCATGCCATATTGATCTTATAATCTTTTGAAATACTTGTATATTCCGGCTCCGCAAAATCTCTGGAAGTTTTTTCTTTCTTCTGGTCTTTCAGCTTACTGCTTTTCAGATAACCGATAAATCCATCTGCTGTAGCTACTTTCTGCCAGTCATCCTCATCTTCCAGAACTGTAACCTTGTCGTTCTTTTTTTTACATCGGTGAGAACAGGACTTTTCACTCCGCCCTGATAACGGATCTGTGTATCACCTTTTTACAACTGCAGTCTCTTTTTCACCCCAGTCTGTTGTGATCACGATCCTGTTCGGATCCTGATATACTTTGTACTCCATATTGGTATACGTCTGTATAAATGGAAGTGCAATATAAACTTTGTCGCCCTCCATTTTCAGAATGGTATAATCTACACTTTTCTGTTCATTGACCTCAGTATATTCATTCGTATCTGCCACGACAGAAACATTCCCTGACGGCAGTGTATATAAAAGAATCTGTTCATTTGAATCCCAATAAAAACGCTCATTAATCTTATCTCTTACAACAGAAGCTTCAATATAATATTCACTGTCATAGACCTTTGCCGGAATTACTTTTAATCCTTCCGCTTCATCCTGTGCCAGATCTTCGCTTCGTATCACTTCATCATCAATCACTACTGCGATCTCATCTTTGCTGTCCAGGCCATAATATTGTTCCAGATCAGCCCTTTCATTCGATGGACCATATCTCTTCCAGACAACAAAAATTCCTGCTACTGCTATGATAATGACAAGTACGATGGAAATGATCAAGGCGATCCCCGGTGATCTTCTCCGTCTTCTTCTGCCTTTTCTTCTATGCCTTTTTCTTTCGTTCATGCGGCACCTCCTATCCGCAATCATTATAACATATCAGACTTTTTCTGAATATACTTTCCGCACATTGATGCGTCCTTTTCTGACCTTTCTTTTCTCTGACTGCTCATCTATCTGTACTGTCCGGCATCAAGGGGTAAGCACTGACAATCCAAATTTATCTACATTCAATTCATCTACATCGGTAAATGTCAGAGATTCCAGTCTTCCATTCTGATCCATCACATAATCACGCATATAAGCACCTTCTTCTTTTTTGCCATATATGCGGTCACGATCTGCATCGGACTTACCTGATATCCATCCATAAGGATGTCTATCCCTCTTTTTCATACTGCTTTAACTCAGAGTACAAACTTCTGTAACTCTCTTTATCAGTTATGTCCATCATTGGCGTATACTCTCTCCTTTCTCTGCAGATACTGATAACCTTATGTCCGCATTTTTGAAGACCCGTTGGAAGTACTGTGACATACTGTTGAGTATTTATGCGAACTGCGAAGACAGCACCACCTGCAGCAAATCAATTTCTCCATTTGAATCTTTTCCGAATCTCCTTTCTTCTGAGTCGTTATCCTGACCGCTGTCTTCTGTAAGTGCCATTATATGGGCAGAATAAAGCATTTTTCAATGTGTTTCTTGTTGATAAGCTATGTGAATTTGTTGATAACAGAAAAAGATGATGAAAGAATTATAAACTTATCTTCTTTTTTCTTTACATCTTTTTGATTTTTGCTTATACTAGACAGTGAAATGATATATCTTATTGGATCAAAGTCATTCAATACTCATATTATTTTATATGATGTCAGGGTAGGATTGTGGGAGTGCGTAGCACGAAACCATCCGTTGGCATCATTGTTGGGGGGGCTTTTGACCCCAACATCTTTTTATATAGAAGAGAGGGATGTGATCATATGAAAATTGAAAAAATCAATGACAATCAGATTCGTTGTACTTTGACACATGCCGATCTTGCAGCCCGCCATTTAAAGCTCAGCGAGCTGGCTTATGGTACCGAGAAAGCAAAATCACTATTTCGAGATATGATGCAGCAGGCATCATTTGATTTCGGTTTTGATGCGGAAGATCTTCCACTCATGATCGAGGCGATTCCTTCCTCTGCGGATTCGATCGTCCTGATTATAACGAAAGTCGAAGACCCTGAAGAGCTGGATACCCGGTTTTCAAAATTTACACCGCTTGGCGATTCAGATACAGTGAACAATGATGTGCTTGAAAAGCTGCAGGGAGCAGATGAATTTCTTGACCTGCTCAATAAAGTAAAAAGAAGCAGCGGCAGGTCTTCCTTCCGCGTCCCCCGAAGAGGAACAGGAGGAAGCTGTTTCTGAACCACAGCTTACGCTTCGTCTTTTCTCATTTAGCACTTTAGATTCTGTGATTCGTGCTGCACGCCTTGCAGCTCCATTCTATAAGAATGCGAATACACTTTATAAAGATAAAGAGAATCACACTTATATTCTTGCACTTGCACCTGGTTCTTCTTCCGACCATGAATTTAATAAGATATGTAATATGCTTTCGGAATATAGCACTCCTGAAAAAAGCGGATTCTACAATCCTTGCTTTTCTTGAAGAGCATTGCGAGATCATCGTATCAGCGGATGCAGTACAGAAACTGGCAGCACTTTAACCGTATAACTGACAACGAAAAAAAGCCCCTGACATCAGGACTTCCTGGTGTCAGGGGCTTTCAATTTTCATGAAACGTTTCCGCCTCTTTTATTATTTTCCTGCTGCTGCCATCGCTGCATTAATCTTCTCTACAAGAAGGTCACTGTCGATTCCATGAACCATTGCTGCTTCTTCCAGAGATTCCATCTGAGATGCCGGGCATCCAAGGCAGTGCATTCCAATTTCCATCAGAATCGGAGCTGCTTCTGGAAATGTAACGAGAAGCTCGCCAATTCTTGTCTCTTTAGAAATCTGTGCCATTGCTGATTCCTCCTTCTATTTTTCGTGCTTTACATTATAGTCCTTCGACCTGGTTTTATCAACTATTTTTTGAATTTTCAGATTTTTCTTTTTTAAACTCCACTGATTTTACAACTTCTTAAAAGTCAATTCTTTTTCTTTCTTTTTTTCGACAATTTTCTATTTTCATAACTTCTACACAAAACGTTCGTTCTCTTTTTTTATTTAAAAAGTAATCCACCAAAAAGTGTGGATTTCGTGTGGATAATGTGGATAACTTTTTAAAAACGTTATATTTTTCCACCTTTTTCTAAGATTTTAATGTGGATAAGTTGAAAACTCCATTTTCGATTTATTCGACCACTTTTTACAAAACTCTACATTTTTGTGCATTTTGCTTATTTAAATTTCAGGTCATGCCAGCTCTTGACATTTGAATTATCACTCAACTTCTACAGTAATATTCGAAATGCCACAATATTCGTATATGTCGCACTGCAAACTACAATACACTGTGCTTCATTCATGGCATTTATGATCTTTCCATCTCCCATATAAATACCAACATGACCTTCATAAAGGATCAGATCTCCTGGCTGTGCCTCTGCATAGCTGATCTCATCCCCCGCTGTTCTCTGTTCATAGGATGTCCTTGGGAGGCTGATTCCAAAATGTGCGTAAACTGACTGGACAAACCGGAACAGTCCGCCCCATTCGTAAGACTTGTACCTCCCCAGACATACGGATTGCCAAGGAACTGATATGCATAGTCCACTACTGACTGTCCTTTTGAAACCAGTGCGGCTGCCGCTGCCTCCTGGATTTTTTTTGCTCTTCTTCAGCCGCAATACGTGCTTCTTCCTGTTCTTTCGTCTCCCCATAAGAATAGGAAGTTTCCGTCGTGACATAGGCTCCATACACCCAGCCATTGATCTCTCCGACTTTCACCGGATACCAGCCATCTGCCTGTTCACCCCAGATTTCATAGTCTCTCCCTCACTAACCTGAGTCAGCACCTCTGTATCTGTTCCGGTTCCGGCTCTTACATTCAGTCTGTCTGCCGTCACAGTTGCCGTATTCTCTTCGTACTCCCCTGAATGAATACGGGCATCTTCTGTAAACAGCTTTTCTGTGGGAACATATCCTTCTGTCTCACCTGACCGGATCTTTGTCCAGCCATCCAGATATTCCAGGACTTCGACAGTTGAATCTTTTATATAATTTTCCTGTCCAGTCACTGTTCTCATCCGGTTCGCTTCTGACATAAGTGAAATCATCCGTGTCAGAAAACGCTATATTCAAATACCACCCTCGTCTGTTGGCACAAGATAGAGCTGAAGATTTTCTTTTTACTTTTGTCCTGTAACACTCTTCCAGTGCCGATTCGATTCCTGCAGTCGGTACAACAGACTGCTGTTCTTCATTTTCTGCTGCCTGTATCCTGACTACACTCCCCGGAATCAATATCATACCTGCCAGTGCAGATACGATCATCTTTTGTCCCATATACAATTTTTTCATATAAAACCTCCTTACTTTCTCTTTTTTATCTTTTGTAGGAAGTTCTAAATGTTACATATTTGTTAATTATGTTACAATCGGATTGTATCAATATCTTGCTGTAATGTCAACATAGTTTATGCTTTTTCATTATTTTCATCCCTTTTAATCTGTCATTATTCCCTCTTTTTCGTCTATTTTCAACTTTATTTTTTAATATTTTTGTAACATTTAAAAAAGAGGATCTGACCCCTTCTATCAGCCTATACTAAGGAAGCTTTTTACGATTTGAAAATATTTTGAGTTTTTCAGAAATATAGTTGACAATTTTAAAAAAATTAGAGTTATATTCTAATCACAGTAATCATTACTGTTATTAATTTAAAAGTTGATGAAGTTACTGATCCATTTCTTCATCATTAGAAAGGGGATTCTTGTGGCAGCATTAAAATACAGCCGACAACGTGAAGCGATCAAGCACTATCTTGCATCAATGTCCAGTCTGTCATGTAGGTGCTGACAAGTTTAAAGAAGTATCCGGTGAAAAGACATGGGCTGCTGAACACGTTGTTGGTGTTGCTAAAGGTGTCAGCGAAGACATCTTTGCTGATCTAAGAGCAAACTTCGAAGGCGAGTGTTCTGAGGTTGGTATGTATCTTGCTATGGCACGTGTTGCTCACAGAGAAGGATACCCTGAAATCGGTTTATACTGGGAGAAAGCTGCTTATGAAGAGGCAGAACATGCTGCCAAGTTTGCAGAACTCCTCAGTGAAGTTGTAACAGACAGCACAAAGAAGAATCTTGAGATGAGAGTAGAAGCTGAGCATGGTGCTACAGAAGGTAAATTCGACCTTGCAAAGAGAGCAAAAGCTGCAAATCTTGATGCAATCCATGATACAGTTCATGAGATGGCAAGAGATGAGGCAAGACACGGAAAAAGCATTTGAGGGACTTCTTAAGAGATACTTTGGTTAATTCCAACTTTCAGATCTTATACACCCTTCTTTGGAAATGATAGGTAATGCCAGGACGAGAAGCAGAACAGCTTCTCATCCTGGCATCTTTTTATCTTCCTGTACCTGACCTTTACTTTATTTTGATCGTTACTTTATCTTTTACTTATTCGCTCCGATCATCCGCTTTTTCTTTTCTTCGAACCAGTTCTAATTTATCTTTTCTTGCCATCTGCTTAATCGCATATTCTCTTTTCATCGCCTGTTCTTTGGTTTCAAATTCTTCAAAATAAACCAACTCAACAGGACGCCTTGCTTTCGTATATTTTGCACCTTTTCCTGTATTGTGGGCAGCCACACGCTGCTCAAGATCATTTGTCCAGCCGGTATATAAACTTCCATCCTTGCATTTTAAAAATGTATGTATAATTCAAAAAATCGCCTCGAAGTTATTATAGCATGACATTTGTATTTGTTGGGGTGAAGATATCGCGACAGCAAGGGTGGATATTAGGCTTTTCAAATCAGAAAATTTTCCCTCATACCAGAACAGTTTCTCCCAACAAAGACGAAATTCCAATAAGAAATAAAAGAGTCGGATGGCTATCAACTAAGATGAATGATTAGTCAAATATTAAATACAATATCTACTATCTAATATTTACGATCGAATATCTTAGTCAATAGCCATCCGGCTTTTTTCTATTCTTTTTAAATTTGCATTGTTGAGTGAATACGCTGTGGAGCTAAAACTTCTTATCGAGATGGTCAGCGGAAAGCAGGGTGTTCCTGAGCAGGTGCATTAGCGTAGAGCGTTCCGAAGACACTTTGCAGCGTTTGTTAGAGAAAAGTAAATCGAGTGCCTTTGCACGAAGATTTCCACTTTCGAGTTACAAACGGTCAACGGGCTGAGGTAAAGCGGGCTTGCACCGCGAAGGAATATCCCTGCTTTCTGCGTCCGATTCGCCACAAAGAAGTCTTTTTCTTTACAAGCGTATCACCCCAACAACTACAAATTTCACTCCATAAATTTCATCGGATCTACCGGCTCTCCATCTTTCATTACCTTAAAATAGAGATTCGGTCCTTCCACGCTATAGTATTTTGTAGGTTCATTCAACAGACCGATCGGCTCACCTGTTGCAACAGTATCTCCTTCTGATACGGACAGGTCTTTTAACTGGCCGTAAACAGCCGCATATCCATTTCCCCATATCCAATGTAACGGTTGTTCCCGTCTGTGCTGTCTCTTCAATACTGCTCACTGTTCCTGTCGCTGATGCCTTGATGCTTTCCCCGACTTCACCACCGATGATCATTGCCGGATTGTACTTATACTCTCTAAAGTAGGAAAATAAACGGTCTGATCCATACTGTACCCGATCAGCGTTGCCCCGCTTGCCGGCCACTCCAGTATGCTTGCTTCCGTAAACCATGCACCGGAACTTCCCTGTGCCGCAGTCTCATCCGTCTCCTGACCCTGCTGCTGTCCATTTTCTGCCTCTGTTCCGTCTGTGGAGGATGCTCCTTCTTGTTCCTGACGATCCGCATGATCTGTCTGTGACGGTGTTGCATCTTCCTCTCCCTCCATTGGAAGTACATCTTTTGAATTTGCCGCTGCATCATTTTCTTTTGTCAGTTTTTCTGTCTCCTGCTGAACCTTTGCAATCTGCTCATTCATATTCTTTTGTAATTTCTGAATGTAACTGTCCCCACCATTGCAATGACTGCCACGAAGCAAAGTACGATTCCAACAGAAGCTCCTTTTCCCTTTAAAAAGGAAAACTTCTCTTTCTTATTCATTCATCATCACCTCTGACTATAGCATTGCCAGAATATGTGACTTCTATTCGGAAAGAATTCTATTTTAATTCCCTGTCGCTTCTTTTTCGTCAAATTCTTTATTTAATGTTGTTCCTTCAAAAAAGAACTGCAGGATTTCTTCATAATTTTTCTTTTCCTTTGCCATTTCATTTGCTGTCCACTGACTCATTCCCAGTCCATGTCCTTTTCCGATGGTCGTGATCTTCAAACCTTTTATACTCTCGTAAAATGAAAATGCACTGGAAGACAGGGACAATGCATCCCGAAACTGATCCCCGGTACAGACTGTATCTCCCATCCTCATCTGTCGCACATAACCGGAAGAATCCATTTCCAGTATTTCAAAGTCAGCAAAGTTATAGCCTTTTTCTGCACTCTCCGAATTTTCTTCTGCCACCAGAAAATCTCTGCATAACTGTTGTATTTCCTGATAGTCAAAAACTGTTACCTGAATTTCATCCTCAGCCGCTTTGTCCAACGGGCATTCTCTCTTACAGATATAAGGATAATCTTCTGTTCCAAGAACTTCTGATGCGTTCCGTGTCTCACCGTTACTGGACTGATGATATGGTGTCCATGCACAAGCCTCATTATACCAGACCACTGTTCCTTCTGTATCTTCCACTGCTTTGGTATATTTTTTTCAAATATGTATCAAAATTGGCCGCTCCCCATTTCCGTTTCATTTCTGCATGAGTCAGATATTTCTCTGTTGCCGTCTTCTCCTCGTTTTCTGCCAGTTCTCTGCACAGGCTTGTACGCAGCACCACGGCCTGTGCTTTCAACGCTTCCAATTCGTAAGACTCCGGCATTTCATATGCAAGAACCCCGATCAGATACTCTTCCCAGTCCAGATCAAGATCCAGTTCCGTTCCATCTGGGTCTGTTCTTGCAACTTTTATTGTAAAATGACCGCTCCCATTTTGTAGATTCACATCTTTTCCATTTACAAAAATAGAGACAACATATGGAAGAAATATGAGGATGATCAGAAATGCAGCTATATTTTTTATTTTCTTTTTTGCTGAATAAAAGCTCATAAAGACAGCCCTCCATACTTTATTATATGAAGGGCTGTCTTATTTTAGAACCTGTATGAAATTTTACCTTTACGCTTTATTTTCTGCACTATTTTCTGTCGGTTCTGCTTCTGTACTCTGTGCATCTTTTGCCAGGTTTTCTGTTCCCTGAACCTGCATCGGATTCACATACGGATTCTGTGCCGATGACTCTGTCGGAGTTACCGGGACCTGCTGTACCGGTGCTTCTGCCGGCATCGGAGATACAGATGCTGCCGGAGTTTCTGATGCTGCCGGTGATACAGGCATCGTCGGAGGAATCGGATTACCACCGAAATTTGGTGCCTGCGGTGGAAGATTTGGCTCCATTCCCGGGTTATACGGCTTCTTGCTCATAATAAATAAGCAGATTGCTTCGTACATTGGAATAAATATACCAAGAACACTATGGATAATCGCCATATTATGGGATGTCAGTCTATGGTAAATATGAAAGTTCACCAGTACATCCAGCACCGCTTCAATCGCCTGAAGTGCTACTACTGCAATAATCAGCAGGAAAACTATCACCCAGATCAGTGTCAGACTTCCTGCACCCATTCCGGTGGAATAGCTCAATGCAGTTCCAATTCCTGCCACAACAATGAAAAGGAAATAAAGTCCTGCGATTACAGCCGTTCCGATCAACGGAATAAGGACTTTCCAGAGTCCCGGACTCTGAAGTCTTCTTTTCTTTAAAGGCATACTGCCTGCAAGATCTCCCTGAAGATAAGATCTCGCAACGGTACCCATGCCATCCACGGATTTGCATTTCCTGTTCTCTGTGCCAGACGGTAAAGTGCAATGGATTTAAATACATATTTCACAATACCAATCATCACGGCTGCCACGATCACCACCAGATAAACGGTCATGATCACTGAAAATATATCTGATCCACTGCTGCTCATTGTCGGACCATCCGGAACTCCGTATGAAAAATCAAAATCATTTCCATATTCCATCTGTCATTCCTCCTGTCTTAATCAAAAAGATCCTGTCCTGAAGGTACTTCTACTTTTCAAGATGCCAAATATCCCGTACATACTCTTCAATCGTTTAAATTTACCACTGCATGCAGTGTTGAGCATTGCCATCTTCGACCATTTCTGCTGATCTCTGTAAGCTTCCTCAACTCTCTTCTGTGCATCTGCATAAGAACGGAAATCTTTCAGAATGAAGTAAGTGTCTGCTCTGTCTGTACACTGTGTATTTAACAGTGAGTTGTACAGATTGATATACATATTGTGGTCACCATTGAGTAAGTTCCATCCATAAGCTGGTCTACTACACGCTTGATCTCCCAGTCATTAAAGTAAATGTCAACCGGATTGTATCCGCCATGGTTCTCATAGTTGATAACTTCCTGTGCGGACAGACCGAAGATAAAGGCATTCTCTTCGCCCACTTCTTCACGATCTCCACGTTCGCACCGTCCATGGTTCCCAAGAGTCAGGGCACCATTAAGCATAAATTTCATATTACCGGTTCCCGATGCTTCCTTAGAAGCTGTAGAAATCTGCTCGCTGACATCTGCTGCCGCAAAATGAATCTCTGCGTTGGATACATCTGTAATCTTCGATAAACACAACTTTCAGCTTACCATTGATACTTCTGTCATTATTTACAACATCTGCTACGGAGTTGATCAATTTGATCGTCTCTTTTGCACGAAGATAACCTGCTGCTGCCTTAGCTCCAAAAATAAATGTTCTCGGATAGAAAGACATCTCAGGATGCTCTTTGATCTGATTATACAGATACATGATGTGCAGTACTATTCAGGAGCTGACGCTTGTACTCATGCAGACGTTTTACCTGAATATCAAAGATAGAACGCGGATCTACATCAATTCCATTATGCTCCTTGATATACTTTTGCAAGGCGAACTTTATTCTGGTATTTGATCTCCATGAACTCACGTCTTGCCTTCTTCATCATCTCAACCAGTGGTTTCAGCTTGGAGATCTGAGAGAGATCTGTAATCCAGCCATCACCGATCTTACTGGTGATCCAGTCTGCAAGCAGCGGATTTCCATGCATCAGGAAACGTCTCTGCGTAATTCCGTTTGTCTTATTATTGAATTTCTGCGGCATCATCTGATAGAAATCTTTCAGTTCCTGCTTCTCAAGGATCTCCGTATGAAGTTTTGCAACACCATTAACAGAGAAGCCTGCTATGATCGCCATATTTGCCATACGAACCTGTCCATCCATAAGGATTGCCATTTTCCGTACTTTCTCTTCATTTCCCGGATACATTTCGCGAACTTTGATCAGGAAACGACGATCGATCTCCTGGACAATCTGGTAAATACGTGGAAGCAATTTAGAGAACAGGTCGATTGGCCATTTTTCAAGTGCTTCTGCCATAATCGTATGGTTTGTATAAGCACAGGTCTTTGTTGTTACTTCCCATGCCTCATCCCAGCTAAGTCCCTCTCATCAATCAGAAGACGCATCAGCTCCGGTACAGCAACCGTCGGGTGCGTATCGTTCATCTGAATGACAACTTTTTCATACAACTTTCTGATGTCTCCATGCTTCTTTTTATATTTTGCGATCAGTGCCTGAAGACTTGCAGAAATGAAGAAGTACTGCTGCTTCAGACGCAGCTCCTTACCTGCATAGTGATTGTCGTTGGGGTACAGAACCTCTACGATCAGTTATGCCAGGTTCTCCTGCTCTACTGCGTTGTGATAATTTCCTCTGTCGAACTCATCCAGTTTGAAATCCGTGATCGGCTTTGCATCCCATACACGCAGTGTATTTACTACGTGGTTGCCATATCCAACAACCGGCATATCATACGGAACTGCCATAACAGACTCATAATTTTCCTGAATAAATTTATCTTTTCCTGTAACAGGATCTTTCTCGAAACGGATATTTCCTCCGAAACGTACTTCCTTTGCATACTCTTCACGACGGATCTCGAACGGATTTCCTTCTTTCAGCCAGTTATCCGGTACTTCTACCTGATATCCATTTTCAATTTTCTGCTTGAACATACCGTAACGGTAACGGATTCCACAGCCGTATGCCGGATAATTCAATGTCGCAAGAGAATCCAGGAAACATGCTGCAAGACGACCGAGTCCTCCATTTCCGAGAGCCGCATCCGGCTCTTCATCTTCGATCACGTTGAGGTCAATATTCATCTCTTCCAACGCTTCTTTTACCTCTTTATATGCTGTCATATTGATGAGGTTGTTACCTAATGCACGACCCATCAGGAACTCCATGGACATATAGTAAACAGTCTTTGCATCTGTCTCATCGTAACGCTTCTGCGTCTCGATCCAGTCATCAATAATAACATCCTTAACTGCATAAGAAACCGCCTGAAATAACTGCTGAGGTGTAGCCTCATCAATCGTCTTTCTGTAAAGCGTCTTTACATTTTCTTTCACTGCTGTCTTAAATGCAGCCTTCTCAAATCTTTTACTGAACATCCTTTTTTTATTCTCCTTTTTTCGACACCCATCGTAACTGCTTCACCGTTGATCTTCCACTCTTTTACATGGCCTGCAGGCTCTGCCGTAAGTTTTTGTTTTACATTCTGTGGCAAGTACTTCTCCACCGATCAGGGTGCTGTTCTTTTCAAAAACAGCTTCTGCTTTTTCACTGCCTTCGTACGTAACACGGATCTTGTCCATCACCTCGAAATCAGCTTCTTTTCTCATCGTCTGGATCTTACTGATGATCTCTCTTACAAATCCTTCTTCCAGAAGTTCCGGTGTAAGATTCGTATCCAGTACAACTGTGATTCCATTATCATTGACAGATTCATATCCTTCAATCTGAGCTGTATCAATCAGACAGGTCTTCTTTGAAAAGTTCGATCTCCTGACCATTTACATCCAGTTTGAGTACGCCAGTAGTATTCAGCTCATCCATTGCTGCATTGCCATCGATGTCATTGAGTGCTGCTTTGATACCACCTAACATTTTAGCCATACTTTGGTCCAACTGTCTTCAACTGTGGTTTAAAACTATAAGAAGTAAAGTCTCTTACATCATCTGTAAATTTAATATTCTTAACATTCAGCTCGTCTGCTACGATTTCCTGATAAAATTCAGAAAGCTCAAAGTCTGCTTTTACAAACATCTGTCCGATTGGCTGTCTGTTCTTGATATTGGTTGCGTTACGGCATGCACGTCCCATTACTACAAGGTCAAGTACGTGTTCCATATTATTCTTCAAGCTCTTTGTCAATCTGCTCTTCATGAACTTCCGGAAAACTCACACAGGTGGATACTCTCAGGAGCATCCTTGTCAATACTTCTTACCAGGTTCTGGTAGATATGCTCGGTCATGAAGGGGATCATGGGAGCGGCTGCTTTGGAAATTGTTACACCAGAGCGGTATAGAGAGTCAGATAAGCATTGATCTTATCCTGCTCCATGCCCTTGGCCCAGAAACGCTCGCGGCTTCTTCTTACATACCAGTTACTCAAATCATCTACGAAATCCTGAAGTGCTCTTGCAGCCTCCGGGATTCTGTAATTTTGGTTGTTGTCCACATCTTTTACCATGGTATTCATCTTGGACAGAAGCCATTTATCCATAACAGCCAGTTTGTCGTATTCCAGACTGTATTTGGTTGCGTCGAAGTTATCAATGTTCGCATAGAGTACAAAGAACGCATAGGTATTCCACAGAGTACTCATGAATTTACTCTGACCTTCCTGTACCGCTTTTCCATGGAAACGGTTCGGCAGCCACGGTGCACTGTTGATATAGAAGTACCAGCGGATCGCATCTGCGCCGTAAGTTTGCAGTGCATCGAACGGATCTACCGCATTGCCCTTTGATTTACTCATCTTCTGACCGTTTTCATCCTGCACATGACCGAGAACGATAACGTTCTCGTACGGTGCTTTGTTGAACAGCAGAGTGGAAATTGCAAGCAGGGAGTAGAACCATCCTCTTGTCTGGTCAACAGCCTCGGAAATAAAGTCTGCCGGGAACTGCTTCTCGAACAGCTCCTGTATTTTCAAACGGATAATGGTGCTGTGCAAACGGCATAGATCCACTGTCAAACCAGCAGTCGATAACCGGCACTCTGTGCATTTCTTTACCACAATCCGGGCAGTTGATTGTTACTGCGTCAATGTATGGGCGGTGCAGCTCAATATCATCCGGGCAGTTATCGGACATAGATTTCAGTTCTTCAATACTTCCGACAGAATGCATACATCCACACTCACACTGCCAGATATTAAGAGGAGTTCCCCAGTAACGGTTACGACTGATTCCCCAGTCCTGAACGTTTTCCAGCCAGTCACCGAAACGTCCCTTTACCGATACTCTCCGGAATCCAGTTAATTGTATTATTATTTGCAATCAGGTCATCACGAACTGCTGTCATCTTGATGAACCAGGACTCACGTGCATAATAAATCAGCGGAGTATCACATCTCCAGCAGTGAGGATAGCTATGCTCAAACTTCGGTGCATCGTAGAGAAGTCCCCTTGCATCCAGATCTTTTAATACTATCCGGGTCTGCTTTCTTTACGAACAGTCCTGCAAACGGTGTAGACTCTGCCATGTTACCCTTTTCATCTACAAGCTGTACAAATGGAAGATCATACTTTCTGCCGACCTTTGCGTCATCTTCACCAAATGCCGGTGCGATATGAACAACTCCGGTACCATCTGTCAGAGTTACATACTCTCACATACAACGTAAAATGCTTTCTTACGCTGCTTTGCAGCCTCATCTGCCGCACACTGGTACAGTGGCTCGTATTCTTTGCCCTCCAGTTCTGTTCCCTTATACGTTGCAGTACTTCGTAAGAGTCTTTTCCTTCTTCTGCAAGTCTTCCAAGAACGGTATCAAGCAATGCACATGCCATATAATAAACTCTTCCGTCTGCTGCCTTTACCTTTGCATAATCCTCTTTTGGGTTACGCAGAGTGCAAGGTTGGATGGAAGTGTCCATGGTGTTGTTGTCCATGCAAGAAAATACGCATCCTCATCTTTGACTTTAAAGCGGACGATTGCAGAACGCTCCTTGACATCCTTATATCCCTGTGCAACTTCCTGTGCAGAAAAGAGGTGTTCCACAACGAGGGCAGTAAGGAACAATCTTGAATCCTTTGTAAAGGAGTCCTTTACTCCCAAATTTTCTTCAAAGCCCACCACTCAGACTCGATGAAATTGATTGTCATACGTTACATATGGATGCTCCATATCAGCCCAGAATCCAACAGTACAGGAGAAGTCTTCCCACATGCCCTTGTATTTCCAGACGCTCTCTTTACATTTGTCGATAAAAGGTTCTAGACCGTATTTCTCGATCTGCTCTTTGCCGTCCAGACCGAGCTTTTTCTCTACTTCAAGCTCTACCGGAAGTCCGTGGGTATCCCATCCAGCTTTACGTGGAACCATGTAGCCCTTCATTGCACGGTATCTCGGAATCATATCCTTGATAACTCGTGTCAGCACATGTCCGATGTGTGGCTTACCGTTTGCGGTAGGAGGTCCGTCATAGAAAATATAATCCGGGCATCCTTCTTTTTCATCCATACTCTTCTGGAAGATATTTTCGTCATCCCAGAATTTCTCAACTTCTTTTTCACGGTCAACAAAATTCATGTCTGTTGAAACTTTCTTATACATAGCTTTGATCCTTTCTTAAAATATATTTTGGAAAAGGAATCTTCTAAAATAAAGAAAGACCTCCGTCCGTAATAGGACGAAGGTCTGAAAATTCCTTTCGTTGTACCACCTGTTACAGCATACTTGGATCTTCCCGATCCGCATATGGTATTCTTTAACGCAGAACTCACGTCAACCCTTACTCCTCGAAATCTGTCTCACCGGAATCACCGGTATGCCTGTTAAATGCTTCCGTTTCAGGGGTTGCTGCTCTGGAGTGATCTTCAGAAATCTCTTACTGATACCGGGCTTACACCTTCCCCGGCTCGCTGGGATGTTCAGATAAATCCTACTCTCTCCGTCATCGCTTTAACCTGTAGTCTTCCATACAGAATTATTATAAAGAGATTCTGCCTGCTAGTCAAGGTTTTTTTTTCTTTTTTCTGCGATGTCT
>VOFB01003882.1_pt1 | contig 32765 bp, 56 predicted proteins | sample 5384141 | NCBI WGS metagenome assembly VOFB01 (sample SAMN12384721, study PRJNA508395) | human gut metagenome | isolation source: healthy gut A | host: Homo sapiens | reverse complement strand
CTACCTGAACTCCTGCCTTTCCTGATACAACGATGACTGCTGCATCTGCCGCACTGACCGCTTCTTCCACTTCACCTACAAAATCAAAAATATCCCGGCGTATCAAGAATATTGATCTTTGCTTTCTCCCACTCAATCGGTATAAGGCTTGTGCCGATCGAAAACCACGCTTCTGTTCCTCTTTATCAAAATCGCTTACAGTATTGGAATCTGCGATCTTACCCATACGGTTCGTTGCACCTGATACATACAGCATCGCCTCGACAAGACTTGTCTTGCCACTTCCGCCATGTCCAAGTAATACTACATTTCTTATTTCGTCTGTTCTGTAAACCTTCATGCTGCTGCCTCCTTGTAATGGTTATTCTGTATATCCTTTTTTCAACCGGATATACAAGCCATGGAAGTAAATTATACTAAAAATATCATTATAATTACAACTATTTTATTTAATTTTCACATATTCCATATTTTGTCATAATCAAAACTTATTTCTGGTTTCCGGTCTTTTCTCTGCGGCAAAGAATAATTTACTTTTATACTTTGACGTGTTAAAATAAATATATTGATGCGTCATTTTCTATTGCATCAACTATGATTTACAGAAAGGACTATCTATTATGACTTCAAAAAAATCAGTTTATCGGACTCGGACTTATCGGCGGCTCTATTGCGAAGGCAATCCGCCAGTATTATCCCTGAGTATGATATTATTGCTGAAAAAAATAAAGAATCTCTGGCACTTGCGGTACAGGAGGGAACGATCCATACTGCCTGCTCATCAATCGATGATAATTTCCGTGGCTGCACTTATATTTTCTTATGTGCACCCGTCAATTACAATGCTGCCTACCTCTCCCAGTTGAAAAGTCTGATCGACAGTGACTGTATTTTAACTGATGTCGGAAGTGTAAAGACATCCATCCACAAAGAAGTTATCCGCCTCGGTATGGAAGAATCTTTCATTGGCGGACACCCGATGGCAGGTTCTGAAAAGAGCGGTTTATGAATTCAAAAGCTCATCTCATTGAAAATGCATATTATATTCTTACACCTACTGCAAAAGTAGCCAAAGAAAAGGTCAGTGCTTATAAAGAGTTTGTGACCTCCCTGAAGGCACTCCCGGTCATTCTTGATTATAATGAGCATGATATTATTACCGGAACGATCAGCCATCTGCCGCATATTATTGCATCAACACTTGTGAATTTTGTACATGATACCGATACAGCGGACGGACTGATGAAGGCACTCGCTGCCGGTGGATTCAAAGATATTACCCGTATCGCTTCTTCCTCACCGGTGATGTGGCAGCAGATCTGCCTGAAGAACGGGGAGAATATTTCCCACATTCTCGGTCATTATATTGAAGCCCTCACGCAGGCAAAGGAGCAGATTGATGCTGAAAATGAGACTGCGTTATATTCTATGTTCGAGGATTCAAGGGATTACCGCAACTCCATGCCGAACAGTTCCGCAGGGCCGATCAAAAAGCAGTTCGCACTGTATTGTGATATCATTGATGAGGCAGGAGGAATCGCTACGATTGCCACAATCCTTGCCAGCAATCATATCAGTATTAAAAATATTGGGATCATCCACAACCGTGAATTTGAAGAAGGGGTTCTCCGGATTGAATTTTATGATGAAGATTCTGCCGCCAACGCCTCAAAGTTACTTCAGAAATACCGCTATGTGATTTATGAAGTCTGAGTAGATCCCGTCAGATCATCTATACCAAAATATTACAGAAAGAGGATTTTTATTATGGAATTATGCAGTATGAGCGGATTAAAAGGAAAGGTTACGATACCGGGAGATAAATCGATTTCCCACCGTTGCGTGATGTTTGGTTCGATTGCCAACGGTACAACGGAAATTCACAACTTTCTCTCCGGTGCGGACTGTCTTGCTACCATCCGTTGTTTTTCAACCCTTGGAATTAAGATTGAAACAGATCTCTCCCAGTCAAAAGTGATCGTCCACGGAAAAGGACTTCACGGACTGAATGCCCCGTCTTCCATTCTGGATGTCGGAAACAGTGGAACAACTACAAGACTGATTTCCGGTATCCTTGCCGGACAGCCTTTTAACTCTGAACTTTCCGGGGACGAATCTTTAAATTCCCGTCCGATGAAGCGGATCATTGAACCACTGACCTCCATGGGAGCCAACATCGCCAGTGTGCTTCAGAATGGCTGTGCACCGTTGTATATCACTCCGGCACAGCCCACGGAATCCACTATGATTCCCCGGTTGCCAGTGCCCAGGTCAAATCCTGTCTGCTTCTTGCCGGACTCTATGCTGACGGAGAAACTTCTGTCACAGAGCCAAGTCTTTCCCGAAACCATACCGAACTGATGCTCCGGGAATTTGGTGCTGACATCCGCTCTACTTATGAGATCGGAAGTACAAAGGCAACCGCCTCCATCCGTCCATGTACGGATCTGTACGGACAGAAGATCACCGTTCCGGGAGATATTTCTTCTGCTGCATACTTTATTGCGGCCGGACTCATCGTACCGGATTCAGAAATCCTGATTGAAAATACAGGCATCAATCCGACCCGTGCCGGAATCCTGAAAAAGTATGCGAAGACATGGGTGGTGATATCACTTTATTAAATGAAAGAACCGAAGGGGGAGAAAAGATCGCTGATATCCTCGTCCGCACCAGTAAACTCCACGGAACAACGATTGAAGGGGACATCATCCCGACACTCATTGATGAGATTCCTGTCATTGCAGTCATGGCAGCCGTAGCAGAAGGAACGACGGTCATCAAAGATGCAGCAGAACTGAAAGTCAAAGAGACCGACCGCATCGAAACCGTAACAGACAACCTGAAAGCAATGGGAGCTGATGTCACTCCGACAGATGACGGAATGATCATCCACGGCGGAAATCCTCTCCACGGAACTTCCATCCATACGCTGCTGGATCACCGGATTGCCATGGCCTTCAGTATCGCAGCTCTGGTTGCCGAGGGCAATACAAAGATTCTTGACAGTAAGTGCGTAGATGTATCTTATCCGACTTTCTATGATACGTTTGAAGCCCTGCTTTAGTCTGCACATGGCAACGAACCGGAGGCTTATTCCTGTATAAGACAAGGCCCTGACACCTGCATCAGTCTCTTTCATTCCGTTCTGTGGGATTGAAAGACAAAGAGGATGTATCCCCGCCATTCCGGGGATACATCCTCTTTTGATTTTCTTCTTCCCGATTCTTTTTACAGGAAGATATACTTCAGAATAAAGAGTACAGCAAGTACATACATCAGAACACTTACTTTTTTTCTTTTGCCTTTCCAGTAATCAGATTGAATGCAACATAAGCAATAATTCCCATGGAGATACCTTCGGAAATGCTGTAGAAGAATGGCATTGCGATGATACATACATAACATGGGATTGCCTCGGACATATCGCTGAAATCAATGTTCATTACATTCGTAAGCATATACAGACCCACAATGATCAGGGCCGGTGCTGTTGCAAATGAAGGAATTGCAAGGAAGATTGGTGACAGGAACAGTGACAGGCCGAAAAGGATTGCTGTTGTCACAGATGTAAGACCGGTTCTTCCGCCTTCGGATACACCGGAAGCACTTTCTACGAATGTAGTGGTTGTGGATGTACCGAGAACAGCACCTGCAGTTGTTGCGATCGCATCTGCAAGAAGTGCTCCTTTGATCCGCGGAAGCTTTCCATCCTTATCCAGCATATCTGCCTTAGAAGAAACTCCAACCAGCGTACCGATCGTATCAAACATATCTACAAATAAGAATGCAAATAAGATTACGATGAAATCCAGTGAAAAGATTCCCTTAAAATCAAGCTTGCAGAAGATCGGTGACAGGCTTGGGATTGCCAGACCATTGCTGAAATCAGGGAGCAGGCTGTAGCAGCCAACCTCTGCATTCGGAACATACAGTCCCGCAAACTGGCAGATAATACCAAGTCCCCAGGTAATCAGGATACCCCAGAGAATATTTCCTTTTACATTCTTAATAACCAGGATTCCTGTAATGATCACTCCGATAATTGCAAGAAGTACCGTAATTCCGACATCACTGAAAGCAGCCTCTACTCCATTCACCTGATTATATCCATCCAGTGAAAAAAGCTCGATCAATGTAGATCCACCGATCACAATATGAGCATTCTGCATACCAACGAAAGCGATGAAAAGTCCGATACCTACACTGACTGCTGACTTCAGGTTTCTCGGAATGGCATTGAAAATTGCCTCACGTACGTTGGTCAGTGAAAGTACGATAAAGATGATACCTTCTGCAAATACGGCAGTCAGGGCATATTGCCAGCTATAGCCCATTCCGATAACGACCGTATAGGCAAAATATGCATTCAGTCCCATTCCAGGTGCAAGTGCGAACGGATAATTCGCCAATACTGCCATCAGAAGTGTTCCGACAAAAGCAGCCAGTGCCGTTGCTGTAAAGACTGCTCCTGAATCCATTCCTGCTGCGGAAAGAATACTTGGATTGACTGCCAGGATGTAAGCCATTGTCATAAATGTAGTAACACCGGCAAGTACTTCCGTTTTCACGTCCGTCTTGTTCTCAGACAGTTTAAATAATTTTTCTAACATTTTGTTCCCTTTCATTCCATTTTGGTGCTTGTCTACTCTGTTAGAAGACAACAGAATCATCATACCATATCCGCTCTGAAAAAACAGTTTATTTTTTCTAATAACCGTTTATTATCATCTCGGTCATCACGCATCAGCGGTTTCCTGACCGGCATTCTCCAGTTCTCCCAGCATCTCCTGCACCGTCTTTCCTGTGACCGGATGCCGTTTATAGGGAGCGATTTCTTCCAGCGGCTTCAGTACAAAGCTTCTCTTATGCATCTCAATATGCGGAATACACAGATCGTCCTCCTCGCAGATCAGATCATCATAAAAAATAATATCCAGATCCAGTGTCCTTGGTCCCCAGTGTATGATCCGTTCTCTTCCGGCTTCCTGTTCAATCCGGTTCAGCTCCCGCAGCAGCTCTTCCGGATATAAAAGTGTCTGCAGCTTCAGACAGCCATTCAGAAAATCCGGCTGATCTGTCACTCCGTAAGGTGCCGTCACAAGAAAAGAAGAAACTTTTTCCACCCGGCTCGTCGGCAAATGATCCAGCTTGTCAATGGCTTCTTTCAGATAAGCTTCACTGTCCCCCATATTCGATCCGAGCGCAATATATGCCGTATGCCATTCACGCTCAATCTCTACACTGACCGTCTTAAGCGGCAGTCCGATCGGTGCCCACGGTTTTTGATCTCCAGCCGGATCTTCTGAAGCCCTTTTGTCTGTAAAAGCAGTTCTTCTGCAAGACTCTCTGCCACCTTCTCCAGTAATTGAAAAGTATGTTCTTTCAGATAGCGGTCTATAAAAGCACTGACTTCTCCATAATGGATCGAAGCAGTCAGCTCATCTGTCAGTCCCGCCTGTTCTGGTATCCGTATACATAACCGCAGACACCACAAATTTCTGCCCCAGTACATTTTCCTCCGGATATACCCCATGTTTTGCAAAGACCTCCAGGTTTTGTATTTTTTATCTTATCTGCTTTCATAGTTACATCCTCATCAGAGCTTTCGTCATTTTGATCGCACGCAGATTTTTTCCACATCATGAACCCGTACAAACGCACTGCCCTTCTGCACACCATAAACTGTTGTCACCATCGTTCCCTCTTCTCTCTGATCTACCGGAAGATCCAGCGTCAGTCCGATCACCGACTTTCTTGAAGTACCAAGAAGAACCGGATATCCCAGTTCCTGAAGGATTTCAAGATGTGCAATGATCTCCAGGTTCATCTCATAAGTCTTCCCAAATCCGACACCCGGATCTAAAATGATCTTTTCATCTGCGATTCCGGCCTCCTTTGCAAGACGGACACATTCTTTCATATCTTCTATAAAATCTTTTTGAAACGTCTTCATACTCGGCCTTTTTCACGGTTGTGCATCAGACAGCAGGCAGCATGATATTTTGCAATGACCTCTGCCATTTTTCATCATATTTTAAGCCCCAGATATCATTTACAAGGTCTGCTCCCCTGCCTGAAGTGCCGCTTCTGCCACATGGCTTTTATATGTGTCGATCGAAATCGGAATATCAAACTCCTTTTTCAAAGCTTCAATCACCGGAGTCACCCTTTGCGATTTCTTCTTCATCTGAAATCTGCACATGTCCCGGACGGGTCGATTCTCCACCCACATCGATCAGATCCGCACCTTCTGCGATCATCTTCTGTGCATGCCTCAGTGCCTGTTCCATTCCGTTGTATTTTCCACCGTCGGAAAAAGAGTCGGGAGTCACATTCAGGATTCCCATAATATATGTATTCTTTTCTGTATCAAACTCTCTGTTGCCTATGATCATATTATTATCTCCATATTTTCTCTTCTTCATTCCAGTTGCACTCTTTTTCTGCCGGGCAGGAAAAACATTCTGGAACGCTTTATCACTGTCATAAAAAGTGCAGCGATCGGCTTCTGCCCCGTCTTTTTTTCCGGTGTTCCCGGACTGCAGCCAGGATCAGGCGTTTTCTTCCGCAGAAAATGCCAGTCCCGTCCGGAAGGGTATCCAAAATCTGCTGAAGCTATTTTTCCCCGGCGATCTCATGCGGAATCCGCTCTTCATACTGAAAGGATTTGCCTATATCATGCAGCACCGCAGCTACGTAGATCACTTCCTGTCATACCCCAGATTCCGCTCCAGATTCGTGATATAAGCGATCCTCGCCACATCCAGCAGATGAGGCATCTGATGGCGGCAGAAAATCCTGTCCTTTTCAATTTTTTTCAATCTGATCGTAATACTTTCTGTAAGTCTTATGCTTTAAAATTGCATTGACACGATCCATTCTGATCCGTTCCATCCCGGTCCTTTTGTCCTGATCTGCTTCATTCTGCCACCTTTATCGTCCCAGCATACGGAAAATCGTTCTTCCAGCGACGGATCTGTCTCAAAACACCTCTCCGTGCCAGCGTCACCGTCTGACTTCCCGGTTTTTTGATTCCCACGCATCGTCATACACATATGCTCTGCTTCGATCATAACGATAGCCCCTTTCGGCTGCATATGCTCCATCAGTGCATCTGCAATCTGTCCGGTAAGTTGTTCCTGAAACTGAAGTCTTCTTGCGAATACTTCCACGGTACGGGCAAGTTTGCTTAGTCCTACAACTTTCCATCCGGAATATAAGCAATATGTGCTTTCCCATAAAATGGCAGGAGGTGATGCTCACATGTCGAATAGAATGTAATATCTTTTCTCTATTACCATCTCATGACTGTCTACGGTAAATGTCTTCGAAAGATGTTTTCCTGCATCCTCATCCATACCTCCATATATCTCTTCATACATTCTTGCGATCCGGTCCGGTGTATCAATCAGTCCTTCCCGGTTCACATCTTCTCCCATTCCTTCCAGAAGCAGCCGCACCGCCTGCTCTATCTTCTCATGATCTATCATATTCTTTCCTTTCTCTGCGGATTCTGTACGCATCCTTCCATACCACCGAATTACTTCACTTAGATATGATAATGAACCACATGCCAGGATCACCGGCTCTCCGTCTGCTGCTGAAGCATGTCTGCCGTCCTTTCCTGCAACAGCATTTCCAACAGCTGCTTTCTGCGTTTTCCACGGCATCCTCTATTCTTCCTGCTGCCGTCTGTCATACAGTCTTTTTTTGCACATTCTGCAAGCTTCTTCTGCCGGCAGTGTACGCTCCTTATTCGGCAGATCTACCGTATACACCCGCTTTGCTGACGGACACAGAATCTGATACGATCTTCTCATATTCTTTATCTTTAAATACACCCATGATCAGGATAAGTTCCTCTCCCGTAAAATACCGTTCAATGGATGTCCTAAGCTTCTTCGCCGCATCTTCATTATGCGCACCATCTACGATCACAATCGGATCTTCAGACAGACAAGTAAAACGTCCCGCCCATCTTGTTGCATCAAGACCGTCCCTCACTGCTCCTTCCTCAATCTGATATCCCAGCCTTCCTGAGGCTTTCATTACTTCCAGTGCCACAGAAAGATTTTCTCTCTGGCACTCTCCTGCAATGTGGTTCTGCATATGCGCATATTTCTTATATGAAAATGTAAGTCCTTTATAATCTTCTTTTTCGATACTCATCTGTTCCGGCTCTGCTTCTGTGTATATACAGTTCAGACTCTCTGCTTTCTTTCGCAGGATCAGTCTGACATTCTCCTGCTGTCTTGCTGACACTACCGTACATCCCGGTTTTGATGATCCCGGATTTCGTCTGTGCGATCTCTTCCAGGGTATTGCCCGATCACCCCCAGATGATCAACACTAATCGTTGCAAATACTGCGCAAACTGTATTCTTAATTACATTCGTCGCATCTGTCTCTCCGCCGAGACCGGTTTCCAATACAACCAGATCACATTTTTGTTTCTTAAAATACAAAAAAGCCATCGCCGTCTCTATCTTCAAACACTGTCGGAACATTCTCCCCGGCACATTCATCCGGTCAACCGCTTTTTTATCTCTTCCATGATCTCTGCAAATTCTGATTCAGAGATCCATTTCCCATCATCTGTATCTTCTCCAGATAAGAAATGACGGTCGGAGAAACATATCGCCCGGTTCTGTATCCTGCCTTACTTAATATTGTTGAAGTGTACGCAAGCACAGATCCTTTTCCATTCGTTCCTGCAATGTGTATAAACTTTAAGTCATCCTGTGGGTTCCCAAGCTCACGCAACAGACCTCGAATCGTATCTAAGCCAAGTACACTTCCGTATTTCGACATCTCGTCCAAATATACCCTCGCTTCTTTATAGGTCACCGGATGTCCGTAAAAGAAGTTCTGTTCGCGGGATTTTACGGATGGAAGACTGCCAAGGATCAGAATTTTTGAATCAGCATCATAGAGTGCCGGAAACGGGTGGATCACATGGGTATAATTACTCTCTTTCAATCGTTTCTCCCTGCTCATAAATTCACTTTCGTACTCCCTCTTTATTTTGAAAAAAATCGATACAAATCTCACTTTTTATCCATTCCTTCCCCTATTTTACCAATTACTTTTCCCATTGTAAATGCCGCAAGCACTGTTCCGATTCCAAGTCCTCTGATCTGTCCCAGGCATACAAACGTCAGCAATGCTGTCACGGACAGACAGATCACATCATAACTGATCTTGATCCTTGAGTACGCTGCCTTCGTGATATCTGCCAGTTCCCTCGGGAAAAGATCCGTTGGGATGATCGGCATTTTACAACGGTTGAAAGGGCAATTCCTGTACTGATCAGCAGGTATCCTGCAAAAAGTATACAAACCGGAGCGGCAGTGTCACAGGCAGGGTATGAACCCAGGTTTCATGGATATCGATCTCGGTTCCGAATCCTGCCCCTACAATAAAGCTCAGCAGATACTGCGGCACAAATTTCTTTCTGAGGATCATCAGGCTCAAGACCAGAATTGTCTGAAAAAAATGTCTGTCCAGACTCCCAGTGAAACTTTGGAAAAACTTCTGAAAATGCATACGGCACACTGAAATTGCCGAAATCCCTGATCCTGAATACAACATCAGAACAACTCCAAGACTGTTGATCACCAGTACAATTAAAAGTGCCAGCTCTCCTCTGACTACCGGAAGTGCCTCTGTTGCAGTTGCCTTCACACGTTCTGCTTTTCCATCGGTCAGTTTGTTTCTTCCGGAATTTTTTTCTTTTCCTGCCATTCGATCTGTAGTGATCAGTTTATTTGTGGATATCGTCTTATCTGCTGATATCATTTTATACGCTCCTTTTATTCGCTTATTTTACCGTCGGTAAATCTATCACATGCTTTTTATTTTACAAATAATAATCTTCTATAATTCTATAGACATTTTCTATTTTTTGGAGTTAAAATTTTAACAGCATTTATTACGAAGAATCATCTGAACGGAGAAGCTTAGGAACTTATATCAGCTAAGATATTTTCTTGAACTGGCGGAAAAAAGGCAGTACACCAAAGCCGCACGCCAGTTAAACATCACCCAGCCCAGTCTGAGCTATGCCATTTCCCAGCTTGAAAATGAACTGGGAGTAAAATTATTTGAAAAGGATGGACGCACGATCAGTCTCACCGATTGTGGGAGATCTCGCCGGATGTGCTTCTGAATCCCTTGCGATCCTCGATAAAGGGATCGCCAACCTGACAGGAAACGTAAAGCTGCCGGTGCCGGGGAAGATCCGTCTTTTCATTATACACGGTTATTTCTACGGACACTGGGAACAGATTATATCCTTCATGATCTTGCCTCCCGTTATCTGAAGCAGAACCCGGACAATCGAAACAACGTTCAGTTGACACTCCCCACAGCTAAAGCAGGGGGGGATTCTCGCTTCTCCCACTACTGCATTGGCTGATACCATTCGGTATCTCATTGTCTTACACAGTGTCCACAAGCCTTTGTCCGACCGGTAATTTGTTATAAATATTTTCTATAATATCATTCAAAACTTTTATTTTCTGTTTTCAGATTTTTTCAGCAGATCTGCTTTCTATCTGTTCCTGCTCTGCACTTGTCACCCTCTACATCTGATAAAGCAGGGCATTGCAGATACATGCCGCGATATTGCTGCCACCTTTTCTTCCCCGTGCAACGATCGACGGAGTCTCTTTCAGGCTCAGGATCAGTTCTTTCGACTGAACTACATTCACAAATCCTACCGGTACTGCAATGATCAGTTCTGGCCGGATCTTCCCCTCTTTTTATAAGCTCATACAGACGAACCAGTGCTGTCGGTGCATCCATACTTGCTGCCGCCCTGGTCGTACCATTTGCCTTTGCTGCTGCCGCTACATCTTCATCCGACATAAAGCAGTACACTTCACTGCCAAACTCTGCAAGTTTTCTTTTATTGATCCCGGCCTTTCCCATCTGCGTATCTGTCACGATCGGTGTTCCTCTTCGGATTGCATCCATCGCATGCTCTACTGCCCCCTCAGAGAAAACCAGGTTCTCCGCATAATCAAAATCCGCACTGGTATGAATGCAGCGTTTTACGATCAGTTCTGTCCCGGGAACAAGTTTCTTATCTCCCAGTTCTTCCGTAATGATTTCAAAACTGCGTTTCTCAATTTCTGATGGCAGGACTTTTCAATTTCCGTCAACATTTTCATTTTCCGAATCACCTTTTTCCTTCTTCCCACTTCTTATTGCCTGCGTTAGTAGTCTTTTTCAGGCATATTCCTGCCTGCGTTTCTTTCTCTACCGGAGTCTTGTTCCGATCCCGCAGACTACACGGTCTACCCGCTGTGCCTGTGCCGCAAGGTCTGTCATAAGCCTTCCATGAGCCTCTCTGTATTTCCGCTCAAATGCATCCACAGGGACTAATCCATATCCGATCTCATCGCTGATCAGAACCAGCCCTTTTTCTTCTGTTCATCAGCAGTCCGGTCAGTTCCTCCGTCTCACGCCCATCTTCCATCCACCGACGGACTAACTGCTCAAAATGGACAATCCCGTCAATTTCCGTCAGCTCCTTTTCAAGCTGCTCCGGCTGACATTCTGCTCCATCATACCAGCAGATCTTTGAATATAACGTTTCTGCGTACTGCAATTTCCCCTGGAATGCCCCGCCAATAATCAGATGAACGTTCTTCCTTTCCGGATCCTTTCCGGTTTTTTCATAATTTTTCATAGTATTTTCCTTATGATGATCCACAGCAGATTCCACCAGTCTTCCCGGTATACAGCCGGCATCTTTCTTCCAGATCCATGGAATCCCATAGACAACCTCTGTCACCTGATCTGCCATCCCGGCAAGATTCCGGTTAATCTCACCAAGAACTTTCTTATAGTTTTTCATTTCCACGGAATCAGGAACGGATTCTGAAAAAACCTCATTTGTGACAATGACCAGATTTCTGCTCTGCTCCTTCAACCGCCTGATTCCTTCGATCACAGAGCGGACAGTATCCTTTCCCGCCCCCTGCTCCATATAGAGTTCATTCGCCACCAGATTGGACATACATTCCAGCAGGATCGAACTTTCACTTAGTCTTTCTGCTCCTTCCTGTCCGGAAAATTCCTTTTCTATGCACTCTGACAGACCGGTATACCATTCCAGTGTCCTGAATCCTTTTTCCGGCACGCATCCAGCGGTGTTTCTCAATCTTGCGTTCCGTTTCACTTCCATAGGGATACATGGTCGCAATATAGTAAAACCTGCCTGTCCCCTGCTGCAATCCGCAGATCTTCTGTTCTGCATAGGCAGATTTTCCACTGCCGCTGCCCCCCTGTCACGACTTCCATCATAACTCTATCACATCCAGATCTTCCGGCACATACAGATTTCCATGATAAAATTTCCTGCCTTCTGCCAGATACATTTCCTGTCTTTTCAGAATATTTTTATCCTCTGTATGATACAGAATCAGATTCTCTACATTCAGTCTTTCTCCCAGCTCGCATGCATCCTTCACCGTGGAATGATGCTTTTCGTATGGTTTAAACTGATCTGCCTCACCAAACAGACAGAATGCTTCATGAAGAAGCCACTGACTGTTCTGTGCATACACCTTTTCCGCTTCATTATACGGTTCATCACCGCAGCAGGTCAGCTTTTTCCCCGGTTCAAGTTCCATGGAAAATCCAAACTGCTTCGCTTTTGTGGAATGGATATCAAAAATGTCACCGGTTTCCCTATGATCTCTCTTTCTTCTCCATCCTCTACCACAACCATATGAAGCCTTTTTTCCTAAATTTTTCGTCTCTTTTTCAGACAAAACTTCCCCGGCGATCTTCTCAAGAATTGCGATCACCTCTTCATGTCCGTAGATTGTCGCCTCGCCATCATAAGTTCCCGGTTCATATTCTGAAGGATCATTCGCATCATCCATATAATTCCCAACAGATGATCGATATGCTTATGGGTAACAAAATATCCCTCATCTCTTTCCAGTCAAGCCCGGCAGACTTCAACTGATGCAGGATCATACTTCCGCCTCCACCATCAATCATAAAATGGTTTTCCTTATTACTGATGACAAAACACGTATTATAGCACTCCGTGACTGTGGCATTTCCCGTTCCAAGAATCGTTAATTTCATCCGTTCCTCCTGATTTCGTCCTGTTCTCCTGATTTCATTTTATTTTTTTCAAACTGCCTGATCCATTTTAAAATGCAAAATCTGCATAATCTTCCGGCAGAAAACGATGATAGATGATATGACAGCCTTCATCTTTAAAGCAGTAAATATAGGAATCTTCCGGATCATCTGCAAAGCTGACTCTGTAGTCAAATTCTCCGTTGTCCATCTCATGGATCTCCACCTTTTCCGAATGGGAACGGAACAGATCAAAGATTTCCTCCATCGTACAGTCATGCTTCTGCAACAGTCCGATCAGCTCTTTGATAAACTCATTTTCTTTCATCTGCTCATGCACATACTCCACTCCCTCTTCCGATATGAAAGCAGAACCGCTCTCCCTCATTGGTCACTTCCACCTGTCCCAGTCTCTGCTTTGTATACTCCGAAACCAGTTCAGCTTTTCCAGCATCCCGGTCACATCTCCCTCTACCTGAAAGAAATGGTTCAGGGAACTGAGCGGATAATAAAGCCGTATCTTTTCCTTTCTGTAGCCAAGCTTTGCCTGCTCCTCCTTTATCACATCCATAATACTCTTCTCAAGTCTTGAAAATCCATCCTGTTGTCCTCTTGCTATCTTTTTCTGTCTTCTCTTTTTACTTCTTTCGTCTTCTTTTTTCGTTCTCTGTTCTTCTATATTAATTCTGCCAGCGGATCTGTTCCCCGTGATCAGCGGATATCTGGAAAGTTTTGTTCCGTCAAGTTCCTCCCGGTACAGATCCACAGCAGTGATCTGATGATTCTCATAGGTCGTGTAATAGTAGATTCCTCTGGTGCATTACAGCAGGACGTATAAATCGTAATCTCGTATTTTCCTTCCGCCACTTCGCAGCATCCTCTCTGCTGATCCACTGATCCTAAAATATGGAAAAACTGGCTGAGGCTTTCCAGTTCTGAATCTCCTGATTTTGCATTCATTTTTGTAAATGCAACTTTCGCAAAACGGGATGCCGATGACAAATCTCCCGGAAGTCCCAGCGCACCCATTCCGCGGCTGTATGCTGTCAGATTCAGTTTCTCTGAAAAATGATTTTCCGGCTGTCTCGGTGACAGATGCATGTAATTATTCAACTGAAACATCTGCTGTTCAAAAGATGGATTGTTCGTCAGCACACCCACCGGATTTTCATGCACTTTCAGCCCGTCCTTCATCGAGTCTACCGTGATGGCTTCTTTCTCATCTGCGATGATCCAGTGAAGCTGTGCTGCCGGAAGCTGTTCACTGAACGGTGTCCCGACCAGATTCATCCGGCTTAACAGTTCTCTGACTTCTCTGACCGAAGCACACTGGCTTAGAATCCATGGAATAAATTCATACTGGCAGACATTTTCTTTTCCGTCTTCTGCCTCATCTATCTCCTGATAGACTGCATTTCCGACAAAGTTGAGTCCCGCCATGCCGACACCCTTTTCATTGACCGCATCATAGTACAGCGGATAATCTTCTGCCACATAAGCCATTCCTATCAGGGCATAATGGGATTCCATTTCTCCCATATACCGGAACGGGATCTTATAATTTCTCGGAGTCACCGTCACTTCATCTCCATAAGAAAATTCATAATCCAACGTGCGTCAAAATAGAAATCCTTTGTCTTATAAGTTGCTGCTGTACACATTCTGCTTTTCACCTCTGCTTTTTTATTCTGCTCCCCGCCAAGTAGCTTTTCCCGCTTTACTGCACAAAAATATACGACCGATCCACGCAGATGGAAATGCGTCACCTGATAATCCTGGGACAGTCTCAACTGCAAAAGAAGTCTGGGTTTCAAAAGGTCCTTTGAACCACCCTTTTTTCATCAGAAACCATTTTACAAAACGGTCCGTCTTCCCGGATCTTCCCTCGATGTAGAAGCATCCGATCAGCCTTCCGTTTTTCTTTAATACGCGGGTCATTTCCGACAGGGCTTCTCTCTTATCTTCCACCGCATTCAGCCGGTCAATACTCAGTACGGCATCAAAACTTTCATTACGAAACGGCAGCTTCGCACAATTTCCCTTCTTTACGGTAACATGATCCAATCCGTCTCTTGCAAAACGCTTTTTTGCCAGGTCAAGCATTTCCTCGTCTTCGTCATAACAGATGATCCTCGCATCTCATCCATGAGTATTTCCGGTAAGTAAAAAGTCCTGTTCCTGCCGGTACATCCAGCAGTCTCCCCTTAAAATCCTCCGGAATATACTTCAGCATGGCTTTTACAATCTGCTTTTTACTTTACTCCATTCCAGAAAAGCTTTCTATACAGCCTTGTCCATAATTTTTTTTTTCAAGAAGCACATCCTCATAAAGTTCTGTTCTGTTTTCTGCCTCACTGTGCTGTTCTTTCATTTTTTATTCTCCCTGATCTGTCTCTGTATATATTCTCCCCTCAGATTCCGATTCTCCTTCTGCTTTTCCAGCAGGATCACTTTCTCTCAAATTTCAGTACCCTTGTCTGAAGCGGTGCAAGGACCTCACTGCCTGTTCCATAAATCTCCTGATATTCACCTGTCACCGGAACAACCACTTCTTTGCGGCTGAAATTTTGAATAAACAGATACTCTGCATTTTCCGACTGACGTACATTGACAGATACCCCCCCGGAACAGCCTCTGCCAGACTTTTTACACCGGCTTCTTCTGCTACGCCTTTAAATAAATCGTCATAAAATGCCTGCTCCATATCTGCCCCTACATAATAGGCATGTCCCTCACCATACGCTTTATGTGTCACAAGCGGTGATCCCGCATAAAAATCGTCTGCATAACGCATCAGCACTTCTGCATCAGAAACTTCCGACAGTTCGCAGAGATTTTTACACTCATAAACTTTCTGCAATCCCAGGCGGTTTCCATGCTCCGGTATTCCATGGTTTGATTCCCAGTCAAATAAAGCATCGATCTCTGTACTGCGGACTCCCGTCACATCCATCAGTCCATAAGGTGTACCTCCAAGGAAACATTTATCCGTCTCATCCACAAGACCTTGACCAGTAGGTCAATACCAGAGTTCCTCCCTGTGCCACATACTCTCTGAGACGTTCTTCGTATTTCTCACTGAACAGATACGCCATCGGCACTGCCAGGATCTTATAATCAGAAAGTGCATGCTCCATGGAGATCACGTCCACATCCAGTCCTTCTGCCCGCAAAGCTCTGTACTGCTTCAGAACGCACTCCTGATAATGCATATCCTCGTTTCTTGGTCCCTGTGCATCCTTTAATGCCCAGTCATTCTCACGGTCATATAAAACCGCTGCCCTTGCACACGTCACACTGCCTGTCACTTCCTGAAGCTTTTCAAGTGCCTCTCCCACTTCTGTCACTTCCCTGAAGACACGGGTATCATCTCCGCCATAATGATCGATCACTGCACCATGGAACTTCTCCGAAGCTCCCTGGCTCTGGCGAAGCTGGAAATACAGCACGCTGTCTGAACCATGGGCGATTGCCTGCAGAGACGCTGCCAGAAGCATTCCCGGTTTCTTCAGCTTATTGATCGGCTTCCAGTTCGTTGCAGATGGGCAGGATTCCATCATCAGGAACGGGCTTTTCTGATACTTCTCATCAGATCATGCTGCATTCCTGCATCTGTTGCCGTCAGCCACTCTTCTTTTTTTATGCCATCCCGGATAATTATCCCAGGATATAATATCTACATCTTCCCTGAACTTTTATAATCCAGACCGTCATAATCATACATCAGATTCGTCGTCACCGGGATTTCCGTTCCAGTCTCCCTGAGAGCTGCTATTTCCGCCTTCATGAAATCGACTGTCTGTTCCGTCACAAACCTCTTCCAGTCCAGCTTTAATGCGTGAAGCTCATTTTCTCCCAGTGAAGAAGGACTTTCGATCTGAGAAAAGCTCTGATACCGGTGACTCCAGAATGTCGTACACCACCGGCTGTTCAGATTCTCAATCATACCATATTTCTTTTCCAGCCACTCCCGGAACTTCGCCTGGCAGAGCGGGCAATGACATTCTCCGCCAAACTCGTTGAGATATGCCACAGGATCACACCCGGATGCTTTCCGAACTTTTCTCCCAGCCTGCGGTCGATCTCTGCCACTTTTTCTCTGTATACCGGAGAGGTAAAGCAGTGATTATGTCTTCCACCGAACAGATTTTTCTCCCTCTTTTCATTCACACGCAGTACTTCCGGGTACTTATCAGAAAGCCATTTCGGTCTTGCACCGGACGGTGTGGACAAAATTGTAGAAATTCCCTCTGCGTAAAGTGAATCAATCACTTTTTCGAGCCAGTCAAACTGATAATTTCCCTTTCCGGCTCCAGCATCGCCCAGGAGAACATTCCTACAGATACCGTATTGATCTTTGCCTTTTAAAATACTCAATGTCCTTTTCCAATATATCCGGGCGGTCCAGCCACTGTTCCGGGTTGTAGTCTCCGCCATGTAAAAGATGTCCATATTTAATCTGTCTTCCCATATCTGCAACTCCTCCTGTTATTCCATCATTTTGTAAATTGCCTTCATATCCAGACTTTCTCTAAGTATATCGGCCAGTTGATCATATTGCTCTTCTTTATAGCTATTCCAGTCTTTTCCCTCAATCTGCAGGGTACCATAACCTTTCTGCTTCAGTATAGCAGAAACAATTCCTTCTGACACCAGTTTTTCATCAAAATACCATGCACATAACAGCCATAGACATTTTCCGTTCTGCGCCCCATCTTCATGATATCCCTGTGGTTCTCTGTTTCCTTCTTCCCTCATTGAAACCAGCCTGTCTGATTTTGTATCCACTTCTGATCTTCCCATATGGATTTCGTATCCATTAAACCGGATTCCTTGCAGTTCTTTCAAATACCGCCCATATCCCGAATTTCCCTTCTACTCTCGTTCTTCTCTTTTCCTGTCCAAATACAGTGCAGACCGGAAGTAACCCCAATCCCTGTACTGTGCCTTTTTCTTCTATTCCGTCCGGATCCTGTATTTCCCTGCCGAGCATCTGATAGCCTCCGCAAATACCGAAAACCGCCCCTCCATTTCCACTGTAGCGAAGAATTTTCGCCTCCAGACCATTCTGACGCATCCACAGCAGATCACTGATCGTATTTTTACTGCCCGGAAGGATAACCAGATCCGGCTGTCCGAAATCTGCCGGAGATGAAATATACCGGACCGAAACTTCTTCGATTGCCTCCAGCGGTGCAAGATCCGTAAAATTTGAGATCCTTGGAAACCGGATCACCGCAATATCCACAAGTCCCGGCTTTTCCTTTTTATGGAATCTTTCCGTCAGGCTGTCTTCCTCGTCGAGATCCAGATAAAAAATACGGCACAACACCAAGAACCGGGATATCCGTTCTGTCTTCCAGCATTTTCAGTCCCGGCTCTAAAATGGATACATCTCCCCGGAACTTATTGATCACAGTTCCTGCGATTCTCTTCCGTTCCTTTTCTTCCAACAGCATAACGGTTCCTGCAATCTGGGCAAATACACCTCCCCGGTCAATATCTCCCACCAGCAGTACCGGTGCATCCACCAGTTCTGCCATTCCCATATTGACGATATCATCCTTTTTCAGGTTGATCTCTGCCGGACTTCCTGCCCCTTCGATCACAATCACATCATACTTTTTTTCCAGTTCCCGATATGCCTCTAAAATATAAGGAATATAATCCCGCTTATGACGGTAATATTCTACTGCAGACATCACCCCGATTGGTTTTCCGTTGATGATAACCTGCGAACCTGTATCATTGGTAGGCTTTAACAGGATCGGATTCATACTCACTTCCGGTTCAATCCCTGCTGCTTCTGCCTGCATGACCTGGGCCCGCCCCATCTCAAGACCATTCTGGGTAATAAAGAATTTAATGCCATATTCTGCGATTTGAAGGGTGCAACTTTGTATCCATCCTGCTTAAATACTCTGCAAAGTCCTGCTGCTATGGCACTTTTTCCCACATTTGACATTGTTCCCTGAATCATAATACATTTCGCCATCTTTTCAGCTCCTCTCGTTCAACACCTGCTTCATACATTCCAGTAACCGGTCATTTTCTTCCGGCAGCCGGACAGCCAGCCTGTACCAGCCATTCCCGAGTCCCCGGTAATTTGCACAGTCCCGGATCAGGATTCCCCGCTTCTTCAACTCTTCAAACCAGTTGATCTCACTGTTAAAAAGAAGAAAGTTCGCCTCCGACGGAATGTACTCTATTCTCAGATTTTCCAGTTCTTTTTCCATTCTTTCCCGCTCTGACTTTACCAGTTGCCGTGTCTGCTCTTCTCTGTGGTCTTCCTTCAATGCTGAGAGTCCCGCAGCCTGTGCCGGAGTTGATACGCTCCACGGCTGACGTACCGTCTCCATCCGTTCCAGCAGTGCTTTATCAGAACTGATCCCGTACCCAAGACGGATTCCCGGAACTGCATAGATTTTTGTAAAAGCCTGCAATACGAACAGATACCTGAACCTGCCGGTCTCCAACTGCATGGATGCCTCTTCCCCTGAAGTCAGGAACTGCACAAAACATTCATCCAGCACCAGTCTGACCCGCTCTTTTTCACACTTTTCAGCTATTTTAATAAGAAACTCCTTTTCCACTGCCTGTCCCGCCAGATTCGACGGAGAGCATAAAAATAAGAAATCCAGTTCTGATGTGATTTTTCTGTCAGATCCGTTCCCAAACGAAATTATTTTCTTTTTACTTCATGATACAGGATTTCACATCCTACCGTCTTTAAAGCCTGCTCATATTCTGAAAATGCCGGTATCACGATCATTGCTTTTTGAGGTTTTTCTGCCAGTACCAGTGAAAATAAAAGATCTGCTGCTCCATTTCCGATCACAAACCGTTCTGCTGCCAGTCCCTTTTTTCTGCCAGTGCATTTCTTAATTCCCTGCTCTGGCTGTCGGGATACTCTCCGATCCTCTGCAACGACCGGGCTGCCGCTTCAACAACTGCATCTGCAGGTCCTAATGGATTTACATTAATGGAAAAAAATCCAGTAAATTTTTATATGTATAAATATCTCCGCCATGTGCGTGTACTGCATCTCTTTACTCCTGCTCTTCTCTCTGCTGCTCCAGTAACCGTTCCAGTTCTTCCCGGTATTCCCCGAACCATTTTACCGGAAGTACTTTCTGATCCGTATTGATCCTCTTTTCCATCCACACCATATTATACCATCTTCCGAACTTATAACCACAGTCATAAAATTCCTCCCACAAGCCGATAGCCTGAATGGGCATGAAATTCTACGCTGTTCCTCGTCAGGTATTCATCCAACTACAGTAAACAGATCAGTAATTTGATTCCGCCAAATACAAGCAGCATCAGAACCGTCGTCACATACATCAGCCTTCCTGCTCTTGGAATGTCTTCCGCCTCGATCTTGCGGGAGTGGATCTCCGATAAATTCCTTTTGTGGATCTTGCCAAAATATACCGCATCTCCTGCCAGTTGCACATCCAATGCCCCGGCACAGACCGCTTCTGACTGTGCCGAATTAGGACTCGCATGCTTTCGGCAGTCTCTTCTGTAGATCTTCCACGCATTCTTTCCATTCAGCCCGGTCAGAAAAGACGCCAGTACCATAAACCATGCCGTCAGTCTTGCCGGAATATAATTGAAAAAAGATCATCCATTTTCGCAGGGATTCTTCCAAAATAAAGATACGTTTCATTTTTATATCCCACCATCGAATCCATGGTGTTGACCGCCTTATAAAAAAATCCCAGTGGTGCACCTCCCAGAAGCAGATACAGAAGCGGTGCGGTCACTCCATCGGAAGTATTTTCCGCAACGGTCTCTACAGCCGCCTTCGTCACTCCTTCAAAGCTCAGATTTTCCGTATCTCTTCCGACGATCATCGAAACTGCCTTTCTCGATCCTGGCAGATCTTTTTCTTTTAACCGCTCATAAACCTTTCCGCTTTCGCTGACAAGACATCTGGCTGCAAAAATCTGATAGCACCAGAATGTCTCCAGTATGAATCCTGCTGCCGGACCCCATTTCCGTACGATCCACAAGATCCCTGCCGTCACACTATATACCACTGCAACCGTCAGAATCCATAAGATTCCTCCTGCAGCAATCTGTCTTTTTTCTCCTGTCTTTCTTCGGAGCAGCTTCTCCAGAAACGAGATCCACTTTCCGATCAGCCGTACCGGATGATACAGCCAACAGGATCACCAAAAATAAAATCCAGTACAAATCCCGCTACACACGCACCCAGCGAAACTAATCCCATAACTTTTCCACCTTCCGCAGCTTTTTATTACCGGTTTTCCACTTTTCGTCAATTATCACCCGATATCCACTACCGTTACCCACCTGCCAGTCATAAAAATTCTTCTTTTCTTCTGCAAGTTGTTCAAATACTGCCATGATCGTGCCTCCATGTACTACAAAAGCCGCCCGCTGTACCTTTTTTTTTTCAATCAGCCATTCGATCTGCTCAATCGCACCTTCCACGCTCCTTCTGCGGAAAACGCTCTGTTCTTCCCCACCCGGAAATGTAATCGTACCATTCGATTTCAGCCATGCAATATACTTCGGTACAGACTTCAGTTCTTCATACGTCTTTCCTTCAAACTGTCCGAAATCACACTCTCTTAACCTCGGCTCGGTCTTTCGTTCCGTTCCCGGAAACATCAGTTCTGCTGTCTGAATACAGCGAAGCATCGGACTACAGATCACCCGCTCCACTTCAGAATATTCTGCAGGATTTTTAAAAAGCCTTCTACTGTCTTCTCTGACAACGGTTCGTCCGTACTTCCTATATATTGTCGCTTTTCATTTCCCGGTGTCTGCAAATGTCTGATCCATATAAGTTCCATTTTTCTCCTTATCTTTCATCCTGCAAGCATAATTCCTGCAAGCATCCCCAACTCACAAAGCTGCAGAAAATATCCTGCAAGATCTCCGGTCGTTCCACCAAAATATTTTCTGCTGAATAAATAATAATAGACATAGATTGCGATTCCCATCGCCAACGCTGCAGTCCCTGCTGCAGGTGAAATTTTCAGCAGAATAAAAGCCGTCAGTACTGCCCACAGCATCATAACCACTCTGACTCTCCGCTTTGCTGCTCCATCCTGAAATGTCCGCAGCAATCCGCTGTTCTTTGCAGCTTTGAAACTGACTACTGCCAGTCCGCTCATAGCTCTGGAAAATGCGAAAATACAACAGGCGACCAGTAATTTCTTCTCGCCTATTTCACTCCATATTCCGACATTTGCCAGGAAATAGCAGCAAAGTCCAATAATGGCAAATGCTCCCGTATGCGGATCTTTTAATATTTCAAGCCGTCTTTCCCGTTCTGCATAAGAACTCATGGCATCCACTGTATCTGCAAAACCGTCAAGATGGATCCCGCCCGTGATCAGCACCGGGATCAGCGTCATAGCCACCGAAAAAAGCAATGGTTTACAATGCAGCCAGTGAAGAAGTGCATACCCTGCCGCAAATTCTGCAGCTCCGATCACCACTCCCACAACCGGGAAAAAACACATCGCATATCTCATATTTTTTTCATTCCACTCTGCCTGTGGCATGGGAATTTTGAATACATTGCAATCGCAATGATCAGTGAATTGAAGATCCACATTTTCTTAACTCCTATTTTAACTCCTGATACTGTTCTACCTGAATCTCTTCAAAGGTACTCATTTTCCGGTAGACATCCAGTCCCATTTCCAGAAGCGGAACCGCTGCAACCGCACCGCTTCCCTCTCCCAGTGACAGGTCACACACGATCATGGCAGACATTCCGAGGGCATCCAGCACCCTCTTTCCTCCCGGTTCTTTTGAACAGTGGGATGCAAACAGATATTTCCCCGCAAGTGGTGCCAGCCTGACTGCACAGAGTGCTGCAACTGAGGAAATAAATCCATCAATCAGCACCGGAATCCGATAGATCGCACCACCTAAAAAAAAGTCCGCACATTCCGGCAATATCATATCCTCCGACCTTTGCCACTACATCCAGCACGTCACCGGGATCAGGGCGATTTTTTCCAGTGCCTGCCGGATCACCCGGATTTTTCTTTGCAATCCTTCCGAACTTAATCCTGCTCCTCTGCCTGTTACTTCCTCTGCCCTTTTCCAAGCAATACGGAAGCGACTGCACTGCTGGTAGTCGTATTTCCGATTCCCATCTCACCGGTTGCCAGCAGATCATACCCCTCTGCTTTTCTCTCGCCGGCGATCTCGATCCCGGTCAGAATGGCTCTGATCGCCTGCTCCCGCGTCATCGCCGGACCGTGAGCCATATTTTCTGTCCCGTAACTGATCTTTTTGGAGGGATCGGTCAGAGAAGCAACATCGACCGCCATTCCTATATCGACCGGCAGGACATCCACACCGGCTTTTTCTGCCATAATACACACACTCGTTGCACCTTTTGTGAAGTTATCCGCAACAATCGCAGTCACTTCCTGCCCCGTCTGCGTCACACCTTCTGCCACCACTCCGTTATCCGCACAGAAGATCACCAGACCCTTTTTTCTTCATTATAAAATCCGCATCTTCCCGGATACCCGCCATTCGGATCACTGCCTCTTCCAGCTTTCCCAGACTGTGCAGTGGCTTTGCAACCGTCTTCCAGCGTTCTTCCGCCTGCCTCATACTTTCCACATCCAGTGGCTTTATTTCTTCTAATTTTTGATTTAAAATTTTTTTCCAGCATATTTTTCTTTTTCAGCAAATACTATCTCTGATTTTAAAGTAACTTTCTCCCGGAGAACTCTCCTTCCTGGGATTCCTCCGCTATTCTACCATAAAATAAACAATTGCGATATACTTAAAATCAAGGTTTCTTTTTCACAGGACTCCTTACTTTTTGAAAAATTTTAGAATTTGTTTCTACTTTTTTCATTCTCTTTGTTAAAAAATTTACAGGATTCTTGTTGATTTTATCCCTATAATATGTATAATTAGAAAAGGATATTGTAACATCTGCATTTGCAGAAAGGTTCTATATTACTATAAAGAAAGAGGTAAATGGAAGATGGCAAAAATGGATTTAAGCAAGTATGGCATTACCGGAACTACAGAAATTGTCTACAACCCTTCTTATGAAGTATTATTTGAGGAAGAAACCAAACCGGAACTCGAAGGTTTTGAAAAAGGACAGGTCAGCGAACTTGGTGCAGTTAATGTAATGACAGGTATCTACACAGGACGTTCTCCAAAAGATAAATACATCGTAATGGATGAGAACTCTAAGGACACAGTATGGTGGACATCTGATGAATACAAGAACGACAACCACCCCGCTACCCAAGAAGCTTGGGCAGCTGTTAAAGATATCGCAATCAAAGAGCTGTCAAACAAGAAACTTTTCGTAGTAGATGCTTTTTGTGGTGCAAACAAAGATACCCGCATGGCTATCCGTTTCATCGTGGAAGTAGCATGGCAGGCACACTTTGTAACAAATATGTTTATCAAACCCTCTGAGGAAGAGCTTGAAAACTTTGAGCCCGACTTCGTTGTTTACAACGCTTCCAAAGGCTAAAGGTTGAAAACTACAAAGAACTCGGACTTAACTCTGAGACAGCCGTAATGTTTCAATATCACAAGCCACGAGCAGGTTATCATGAATACCTGGTACGGCGGTGAGATGAAGAAAGGTATGTTCTCTATGATGAACTACTTCCTCCCACTTAAGGGAATGGCTTCCATGCACTGCTCAGCTAATACAGACCTCAACGGAGAGAACACAGCAATCTTCTTCGGTCTTTCAGGAACAGGTAAGACAACACTTTCCACAGATCCTAAGAGACTCCTCATCGGTGATGATGAGCACGGTTGGGATGACAAGGGAGTATTCAACTTTGAAGGCGGATGCTATGCAAAAGTTATCAACCTTGATAAAGAGTCCGAGCCAGATATCTACAATGCGATCGTTCGTGACGCTCTTCTTGAGAACGTTACTCTGGATGAGAACGGAAAGATTGATTTCGCTGACAAGAGCGTAACAGAGAATACTCGTGTATCTTACCCGATCAACCATATTAAGAATATCGTTCGTCCAGTATCTTCTGCACCGGCAGCAAAGAAGTAATCTTCCTGTCTGCAGATGCTTTCGGAGTACTTCCTCCGGTATCTGTACTGACACCAGAACAGACACAGTACTACTTCCTGTCAGGATTTACAGCAAAACTTGCTGGTACAGAGCGTGGAATCACAGAACCTACACCTACATTCTCAGCTTGCTTCGGACAGGCATTCCTGGAACTGCATCCTACAAAATATGCAGAGGAACTTGTTAAGAAGATGGAAGTTAGCGGAGCTAAGGCTTACCTTGTTAACACAGGATGGAACGGAACAGGAAAACGTATCTCTATCAAAGATACTCGTGGAATCATCGATGCTATCCTTAACGGAGATATCAAGAAAGCTCCAACAAAGACAATCCCATACTTCAACTTCGAAGTACCTACAGAACTTACAGGTGTTGATACAGGAATCCTTGATCCTCGCGACACATACGCTGATGCTTCTGCTGAGTGGGATGTTAAGGCAAAAGATCTTGCTGCAAGATTCATCAAGAACTTTGCTAAATATGAAGGAAATGCAGCAGGTAAGGCACTGGTTTCTGCTGGTCCTCAGTTATAAGAATTGTTCTTGAAATATTCTGATCTTCCATTTTATGGATGAATAGAATAAATATGTGAATAAAAGCTATGGAAATGAAAATGAATAACCTTCAAAATGTCATTTTCCATAGCTTTTTTAGCCTTTCGCTAATCAAAAGGTATTGACTTTTCTACGTAAGATGATATCATAATGATATCAAATAAATTCTTTTTATATTAAGGAGGGGTTTTTATGGAAGAAAAATCTTAACAACCAAAAAAAATGGTATGGCAGTCCTGCTGCTTACCTCTCTGCTTTATCTTGCAGCGGTTGCAGTCTGTGTCCTGTCATCTGTCTCTATGAGCAATGACATCACACCACCACAATTATAACCGGACTGGTTCTCAGCATTATCTGGTTAGCTCTTGGATGGATTCCTTTTTGCCGGACTGAAAGTATTAAAGCCACAGGAAGCACTTGTCCTCACTTTTTTGAAAGTATATCGGCTCTCTGAAAGATTCAGGATTTTATTTTGTAAATCCATTCTCTATCGGAGTCAATCCTGCTGCAAAGACAAAAATTAAACCAGAGCGGTGATGTAGACAATCACTCTAAAAAGATACTTATCGCAAGCCTCTTTAGGCAGCAATAGTCTTTCCTTTCAGAGGAATCTTCTAACAAGAAAAATTTCTTTGAAGATCATGACTTGAATAATTCACGACAGAAGATCAACGACTGCCTTGGTAATCCAATCGAGATCGGAATTGCTGTTACGTGGCGTGTTGTGGATACCGCAAAGGCAGTATTTAATGTAGACAATTACAAGGAATATCTTTCTCTCCAGTGCGACGGTGCTTTTACGCAATATCGTACGGCTCTATCCTTATGACACAGCCCCTGATATCGATACAACCGGAGACGGGCAGGCAGACGAAGGAAGCCTTCGCGGCTCCAGTGAGATCGTAGCGGCAAGAATCCGTGATGAGATTCAGAAAAAGTAGCCGATGCAGGACTTGAGATTATTGAAGCCCGCATCACTTACCTTGCTTATTCCCCGGAAATCGCTGCCGTAATGCTTCAGCGTCAACAGGCATCTGCGATCATTGATGCAAGAAAGATGATCGTTGACGGTGCTGTCGGAATGGTTGAAATGGCTTTAGACCAGTTAAATGAAAAGGGTGTAGTAGAACTGGATGAAGAACGAAAAAGGCTGCAATGGTATCCAATCTGCTCGTTGTTCTCTGCGGCAACCACGACACCCAGCCGATCATTAATTCAGGAAGTCTTTATTAATTTTTATGGCTGAAAAGGATAATAAGAAAAAGCAGATTCCGCTTCGGCTCTCTGCCCAGCTTTATAATGCCATTGCAGCCTGGGCGGAGGATGATTTTCGTTCAGTGAATGGACAGATTGAATATCTGTTGACCGAATGTGTCCGCCAGCGGAAAAGAATGGGAAATATGTATCCGAACACTTAGATGAACCGATAGAACTGGATATCAAATAATCGGCTTAAATCCAGCCGATTATGAATCTAACTGATTATAAGCACTCCCGGATGTCTGACAGCATCCGGGAGTGCTTATAATTTCTCTTATTTACAGACTTTTTCTTCATAGTCTTTTCTTCCACTTACTCTTTTTTTTCTTCTGTACATCCACCAAAAAAACTCTCCAGTTCCATCGGTTCTACCGGCTCAAATTTCAGTCTGGATGTATTAACCGCTTTCTCCCCTTTACTGACTGCCAGTGTAATATGAGGAATTTTTATCTGTTCTGCCATTTTCTGCAACACCGGATCTTCACATTCCAATTTTACCTTAAGTCCTTCATTTCTCCCATCATTTCCATATCCGGTAATCCATACCCTGACCGCTGTTCCGAAAAGAGACTCATCTACCTTGTCCGGCTTATAGGAAAACGTAATATGCGGGATTTCAATCTGCTGTTCCAAAGATTTTTTCTATATTTTTTACTTTTTTATAAAAATCTTCCGTAGCAAAAAAAGCATCCGATATAATGATATTTCTCCCACATAAAAAACTCTCCTTTACCTCTCTTTCTCTTTTTCTTTCAGTTTTTCTTTTTGAAACGAATAAACTTTTCAAAACTCCGGCCGCAGTCAGAAAAATAAGCAATATGCAGACTCCCTGGATACCATGTACTACCGCCGGACCAAACTTCAATGTTCCTCCTAAAAAGGAAGCTGAAAAATCAAAGCTGTCAATCAGAGCCGAAAAGACACTCAGGATCGAAAGAAATAACAAAGATCGATTCAGCTTTGCCTCTCTGCTTTTCTGTTCTTCCTCCGTTTCTCTTTTTCTTTCCTCGGTCAATGCACGTATTGGCTCATTGACATCTTCATACATATCTTTTAATGCAAATACATCTGTCATCCTGTCATACAGTCTTTGATACTGTGCTACTTCTGTCACACACGAAAACACAAAATCTGCCTCAAATTCATAAAGCCTTCTTCTATATTCTTCCAGCGTTTCCAGGGTATTATACCTTCCCACTCCAATTTCTGTCAGAAACATATACAGTACATACTTTTGATGCAGCAGTAAAATATACATATACAGATATTGATAATTAAAATTCCTGTAAAATGTCGTTCTGATGAATGTTCCTCTCCCCATTTCAGGACAGGTAATACAGACTGCCGCCTCCTGGGATACTCCCTAGATCATATCGTGCGAAGACTGATATATTTCTTTTTTTCTCTCGCTCCTGATCTTCTGTATATAAGAACCCCTCGCTATAGCAATACCTTAGAAAAAGAGGTCTTCTCGATAATCTTCTTTTTTTTCTCCATTTCAAGATAACTCAGAACATTTGCCCGCTCAGTGGAAGGATTCGCATAATAAAAAATAATCAAATGTACCGATTTCTTCTACTTCTCGCATCAGCTTTTCTGCGATTTTCAAAAATGTAATCTCTTTGGGATTCTGATCAGAAAAAAAATCTTCTCTCTTCCGACCTTTTCAGATAATACTCTGCCGAAGCAATATAGTTGGGATCATTTTTTCTCAAACTGTACCTGAAATACCATAATACATACAGAAGTACTGAAACAATAGAGCTGGATTCCGATTAATTGAAACCTGAAGCTGATCTCTGTCCTGAAACGGGTGCTTTTGGTCGAAAACCAGTCTTTCAATCCTGAAAAATCTTCTCTTTTTCTGCCATTCCATTCATAATGAAAGCACAGACACTGCTCCGGTTTGCGGCTGTCCAGCTTATCTGCAACATACTTCATCATATAAATGATCTCATCATGCACCAGATCCCATGAATCACTTTCATCCAGCATCCGGGTCAAATCTTTAAACCGTTCGTATTTTTCATACTTAAACGGAACAAAAAAAACTGGTATTTTTCATATATTCCATATTTTTTCCATTTCTCTGCTTTTCACTTTTGTCTACTCTTTTTTACTTTACCTGCACTTTAGAAAATTTTCGATCCATGCCCGGTTCGATGGATAATATAAATGAGGATATCCCGCAAAAAGACCCGGTTCTGCATGAATACAGCTCCAGCTTCTTTTTCCATCCGGTTTCACAGCCATACAGTCTTCTCCATTTTCTGTGCTGTCCCAGTAATGAAATTCATGTCCACGCAGGCTTGTTCCTCCGGCAGCCACTCCTTTTTACAGGTTTCACTCATCGGAATCACATTAACATAACCGAATCTGACAAGCTTTCCTGTAGGATATGAAATTCCCCTGATCCGACCAACCATTGACCATTCTTTGCCTTCCCGATCTCTTATTTTTTCGTGAAGATACATAAATCCTCCACATTCTGCCAGGCAGGGAATCTGTTTCTCCAATGCCGCTCTTACTGACATCAACATACTTCTATTTTCCGATAACTGCTGTGCATACAACTCGGGATACCCACCTCCAAAGATCATTCCCTCTATTCCATCTGGAAGCTGCTTATCCCGCAACGGACTAAAACAGATCAGCTCACACCCCATCGACTCCAGGATTTCCAGATTTTCTTTATAATAAAAGCAGAACGCTTCATCTCTTGCAACTGCAATCCGCTTTTTCTCTTCTCTCCACTTTCAGCCTTATCAGCAGAAAAGGATGATTTTTAGAAAACAGGCATCCCTCTGCTGCCACTTCAGATCTTCCTGCTGCCATTTCAGTTCTTCTGCTCTTTCTGCAATCTCTGATTCCTTCCAGATCCAACGTCTCGTTTGCAATCTCTCCTGCCTGTTGCATCTGTAATTTCAATCCCTGTAATTCCTGCGGTGTCACCAGCCCCAAATGCCTGCTCTCAAGCACGAATGGATCTGCCTTCGGCAAATACCCCACAATTTTGATCTCACTGTGGTTCATCCTCTGTAAAGTCTGTTCCAGCATCTGCTTCAGTCTTGGATAGAGCATACCGGATATCTGATTTAAAATGACTCCGCAAATCCTGCTTTCCGGTACATATTCCGTCATTCCTTTCAGTACTGCCGCCAGCGTCATTGCCGCTCCACGTGCATTCACAACTAAAATAACCGGAAACTTCAGCACAGAAGCAATCTCATAAGAACTTCCCTGACTGTATCCAGACCCATTCCATCATAATATCCCATAACGCCTTCCGCTATCACAAGGTCTGCTCCCTCCGTATGCCGGATAAAATTCTTTGTCAGTTCTTCTGCATCTGAAAAGAACAGATCCAGATTTTCAGAATCGACTCCCAGCACCTCCCTGTGGAACATTGGATCAATATAATCCGGTCCGCATTTACAGCTCCTTATATTCAGTCCCTGCTGCACATAAGCAGACATCATACCGCAGGCCGCTGCCGTCTTTCCACTGTTACTTGACACTGCTGCCAGTAAGATCCTCGGTATTTTTTTCATGTTTCTGTCGCTCTCCTTTCAGACCGGATAATATAAACCGGATTCTGACCTGTCATCATATGATAATCTCCGAGGATTCTGGAACGTGCTGCAGACAACTGAGTCACCTGAATTTCTTTTAAAAGACCATCTTTTGAAAGTTCCATCACCTCTCAAGTGTTTCCAGTGAAATTGCATTCAATACAATCTTCACTTCCGGATTTGCAGCCGTCACCTTCTCTATGATCTGACGCAGATTTCCTGAACTTCCTCCTATAAATACATGCGTTGGCATTTCCAGGCCTTCCAGTACCTCAGGTGCATTTCCCTCAATAATCCTGATTCCATCCACACGGAATTTTTTCTGTTCTGCCGGATCAGTTCCACTCCTTCCGGATTCTTTTCAATCGCATAGACTTTTATTTTTTCTCCTGACAATGCTATTTCCACTGAAACTGATCCGGTTCCCGCCCCTATATCATAGACAACAGCATCTTCTGTCAGTTCCATTTGTGCAACACTCACTGCCCGGATTTCTGCTTTCGTCATCGGTACTTTTCCACGTAGAAACTCTTCGTCCTTTCTATGCGGTCCTGTCGCCTTAGATGGAACTGGATTTTCAACCATCACTGCTGTTAATCCCTCAAAATCCTCCTCCTGAAAATCAGAAAGTACACCAGATCTTACGCATTCATCTGCATAAGAAAGATTTGTTCCGATATGGATCTTTACTTCATTCATCTCATACTCAAGCATTCTTTTTATAAAACACTTTTCCGGCATCCGTTCCTCCAAGCAGAAGAAAGGTTTTTCTCTTTTATCAATCGTCTGTATAAAATTTTCATTTTTTTCCGTGAAGACTGATGATTGCTGCATCCTCCCATGCAATCCCGATTTTTGCACTCAGATATACAATCGAAGAAATTCCAGGGACCAGTATTACCTCATCTGCAAAACCTTCCAGTACCTTTTCCAGCTTTTTGCTCCACTGAAAAATCCAATATCCCCTGAAAGAAGAATCGATTTTCCAATCTTCCTTTTCCGCTTTTATAATCTCTGCAATCTGCTCTGGACGGTATTCCACCATCATCTTTTTCTTCTCCTGCATCTCACCAGGAAGAATCCGCTTTGCACATTCCAGCATCCGCTTTTGCACCGATCAGGCAGTCTGCCTGATCAATCACTTTTTGCCCGGGCAGTCAACATTTCCGGCATTCCCATTCCAATTCCTGTCAAAAAATATCTTTCTTCTTTTTTTTCCGCTGTTCTCTCTGTTCTTATCTACTCTCATGCCTCGCTCTTCCCTGTGCTTTTTCATTCCTTTTTTGCTCATGATCTTTTTCTCATGCCTTTTCTTTTTTCATCTCTCTATATCCACGGGAGTTACCATTTTTCCATTTAACTCCATCGTCTTTTCAGTTCCGATATAAACTGTAGTAAACATATCAACTGCCGTTTCCCTTAATATTTCCAACGGCAATATCTGATAAGTCTCCCTTCTCTTCCGATATTTTCACAAACCCACAAATTGTATCAGGGCGACGGTATTTCAGAAAAAATATCACATGCTTTTTGCAGATAGTCTGCTCTTTTTTTACTGGATGGATTATAAAGACAGATCACAAATCCTGCTTTTGCCGCAGCCTCCAGACGTTCTTCAATCTGTTCCCACGGTGTCAGCAGATCGCTCAGGCTGATCACCGCAAAATCATGCATCAGCGGTGCTCCCAATACTGCTGCTCCTCCGGTAGCCGCTGTAATTCCCGGAATAATCTCAATTTTATCTCAGGATACTCTCTTCCCACTTCATAAATCAGCCCTGCCATTCCATACACTCCGGCATCTCCACTACAGATCATTGCAACATCCTGCCCTTTCTCTGCTTCTTCAAATGCCATCTGACAGCGTTTCACTTCCTGCTTCATAGGTGTACTCAGGAACTTCTTTTCCCGGGTACTGCTCTCTGACCAGATCAATATATACCGTATATCCAAGGATCACAGGACACGCCTCCAGTATCTTCTCCGCTCTGACCGTCATCTGTTCTCCTGCTCCCGGTCCAAGACCAACCACATAAACTGTACTCATACTTCTTTTTCCTTTCCTGAATTCCGTCGTAAATGCCGGATCATACAATTTTGATCTTTCATATTCTGTGTTCAGTACATTTCAACTACGATCAGTGCAGTCTTGGTGACCTTTTCCCTCTGCAGTTTCTGCCAGTGTTCCAACTGT
>VOFB01004514.1_pt1 | contig 32770 bp, 55 predicted proteins | sample 5384141 | NCBI WGS metagenome assembly VOFB01 (sample SAMN12384721, study PRJNA508395) | human gut metagenome | isolation source: healthy gut A | host: Homo sapiens | reverse complement strand
TGGCCACTTCGTTCAGTTACATTGCTGGGCTTGGGTGCTCCGCGGCACTGACCACCCATGAAGGAACATCCTGAATCTCGCGACCTGGCCCAGCGGTATGGAGGATACGGTCCGGGAGGGGGATAGAACGCTGTCTGCCGCTTTCGGCTGAACAGACCTGCGTACCCTGCCCCTTCCTTTGCGGATGCGGAAATGTCCTGCATTCCTATCCGCTCGGACCTGGCCCGCTCCGTCTGGCGCTGATCAAGGTCGGTGCGCCGCTGGGGGCTTCGTTGGTGGAGCAGGCGGCGGACATCGTGAGGATCTGTCAATATCTGGGGAAGCAGCATGGCGCTGTGGCGATCCATGAATTGCTGCACGGGCAATTCTGCAGGACGAGCCGCTGAAAGATGCGCCATCTGGCGGAGATCTTTCATGTGGACGTTGCCTCACTTTCACGAGCTGTGGATGCTGTGCGGTGCGTGGATGCCGGGGAAGTGGAGGAGCGGATGGGAGCAGGATCTGGCCCTGGCCAGACAGTGTGCGGATACCGTTGTGGGCGCGATCTATGAGGGACAGCCGGTCATGTGCCTGAGCACCCGCATTCTTTGAGGAAACCGAGCGCAATACGGGAGATCCTGTCGTGTGCGTTGAAGCCAGCGGATGCTGTTGTGGTGCGATGCAGCAGTTGTCAATACGACAAGCTGCCGGAGAGCATATTTGTTAACACTTGAGCAATTTGGAGGATGCCAAGCGTATTTTCCCGCATAAAGATGTTCCTGCAAGGGGAACTGGAGCTGGCGGCTTCCTGCCGCAAACGCATTGACGAGGGAGACCGCTGCTGTGCGGCGCACCATGCCGCTGGCGGCTTTACAGGCCGACCGGGAATATCATGATCTCCTTGATACGGCTTGTGTTTACCTTTTGGACTGCGACAGCAGCGTTACCAACTGCGGAGATGCTGTTTCTTCATAAAGAATATCAAGTACCGGCTGCAAAAATTGCGGATCTGCTTGGCTATCGTCTGGGAAAAATGCCGGAGACCATCGAGCTCTACCGCAGCGCCGCGGTTTACCGGCTCCTTCATGAGTTCGTTGATAGTTGCAATAAGGAATGCTTCGCTGTTTGTCCTTGGGACAAACAGCAGCCCGGCCCTACTATCCGAACGGTATGCTTCACCGCTTCGAAGTGCTATACTTGCCCCATTCTTTGGTTCGGACTCAGAATATACCCAAAGAAAGAGGTGTTTTCCATGCGTGAAAACAACAGCGGCTTTTAAAATTGATGAATCGCAGCGCCAGAACTGGCTGTCCATCGCGGCAGTCTGGGCGGGCGGCATGATCTGTGTTCCCTGCCTGATGATCGGCGGCGTGCTGGCCGGAGGCGGACGAGCTTTGGCAGGTCGTCGCATCCATCCTGCTGGGTTACGGCATGATCTGCGCCTACATGATCTTCATCGGTATGCAGGCCTGCGATACCGGTCTGCCGGTATCGGTATGGCAGCTTCGGGGCGTTGGGGGAAAAAGGGCGCGTTACATTATTTCGACCATTGCGCCATCGCCTGCGTGGGCTGGTTCGGTATCCAGTCCGCCACCTGCGGCAGCGCCTTTGCCAGCATGGTAGCCAATATGCTGGGCTAGAATCGGCCAGTCTCCGCGATGATCTCTGTCCTCTATCGTCTGGGGCGTTATCATGCTGCTGACGGCCTGCGTCGGCTTCAAGGGCCTGAAGTGGCTCAACTACATCGCCGTTCCGCTTCTGGTGATCGTCTGCCTGTATGGCATTATTGCCAGCATGGTACAAAACGACGGCGGCAATGCCACCGCCTAAACCCGCCCCGGTCTCAGCCGGCTGGTGTTTGGAATCTCCATGGTGGTGGCCTCCTTTGCGTTAGGCGGCGTGATCTCTGGGGATTACTGCCGTTTTGCCAAAAACTCGTGGCGATGTGGTCAAGTCCTCTATTGTGGGCGTGATTCCTCGCGGGACTGTTTATGCTGCTGACCGGCGGCGCTGATGAGCATTGTCACAGGCCAGTATGATATCTCCGCCATCACTTGCGTCTTTGGGCGTTCCGTTTGTCGGCCTTGCTGGCGCTGGTGTTTGCCACATGGACGACCAATGTCACCAACGCATACTCCGGCGGCCTGGCCTCAGCAATCTCCTGGGCTTTGACGAGAGCAGGTTCAAGGTCACCACCGGTGTGGCCGGGCGCCATCGGCACGCTGCTGGCGGCCTTTGGACTGCTGAATGCTTTTCAGGCTTCCTGTCCCTCATGTCTGCGCTGATCCGCCGCTGGCCGGCGTGCTGATCGCCTCTACTGGATCGTGGGCAATCGGGCAAAAAGGAGAAGTTTCTCCCGCCCCGGTTTTCCGCCGTCGGCGTCATCTCTTTGCTATTGGCGCCGTCTTTGCCTGCATCACCGGCGGTACCTTCGCCAACTTCCTGAGTCCCTGGCGAGGCTCTGCCGTTTTGAACTGGCCGTTCTTTGTGGGCCCGGTCAACGGTATTGTGGTTTCTCTGGTCCTCTATGGTGGGCCTCGCAGCCCTGACGTCCGCAAGCGGATGCCCGCAAAGGCACAAAATCGTCATAGGACTGCCGCACTGGAGGCAGCGTGCGGCAATCCGCTTCTCCTGCATGGATCAATTATAACGAAAGAAGGAAAAGGTCATGCGAAAATCGGAATCCCTGAGATCGAAGATATTGCCACCGGCGCGGCGCTGCTGGGCGCGGTGGTGGCGGTGATCCCTATGTAATCGGCAAGCTGGTGGCCATCGGCGCCGTACAGGAGTGCGGCCCTGTCACGCTGCTGGACCCGGAAGGAGGTGCCGGATGACGCCCTTGTTGTCCCCATCGCCATGATGGGGCGCCCGACGGTACTGGCGGAGAAGGCCATCGGCGGCAACGAATACAAAAAGCCCTTTACGATATGGTCTCCAAGTTCTTCGGCAGGAGATCTACGCCTTTATGCCCATCGAGGCGGGGGCGTCAACTGCATGCTGCCCATTGCGGCGGCGGCCCGGCTGAATATGCCGATGGTGGATGTGGACGGCATGGGCCGTGCCTTCCCCTGAACTGCAGATGGTCACCTTCACCATCGGCGGTATCAAGGCAACGCCGATGGCGCTGGTGGACGAAAAGGGCAACAGCGTCATCTTTGAGACCATCACCAACAAGTGGACGGAAGAACTGGCTCGCGCCGTCACCATGAGCTGCGGCGGCCGGTGTCCGTGTCTCTTTATCCCATGAGCGGCAAACAGATGAAGGAATTTGGCGTCCACGGCATCGTCACCCGCAGCCAGAAGCTGGGCGAGGCCATCCGCACTGTCAAGGATTTGCGGTGAATGGACGCCGGAGGAGCATTTCCTTGAAATGTCCGAGGGCTTCAAGCCTTTTTTTTTAAGGGCAAGATCGCGGATGTGCTGCAGGAGACCCGGGCCGGCTTCAACTTCGGCAAGGTCGTGCTGGAGGGCATCGGTGAATACAAGGGCCATACCGCCTATGTGGAGTTCCAGAACGAGAACCTGACCGCCACAGTGGACGGCAAGATCCTGGCTACCACCCCGACCTCATTTCTCTGGTGGATAATTTAGACCTATCCCCCGTCCCCACAGACGGCCTCAAGTACGGCAAACGGTCATGGTGGTCGGCCTCAAGTGCTTCCACCTGTGGCGGACGGAAAAGGGCATTGAACTGGTTGGCCCCGCTATTTCGGTGTGGACACGGATTACATTCCGCTGGAAGAGCGCTGCAAGGAGGTAACTGACATGTATAAACTCGGAATTGATGTGGGCGGCACTAATACGGATGCCGTTCTGGTGGATGAAACCGCGCGGTGGTGGCGGACATCAAGTATCCCACCTCTGCGGATATTTACGACGGTATTCTGGGCGCTATGCGCACGGTGCTGGAGGGCTCCGGTGTGGATCCCGCGCAGATCCATCAGGCAATGCTGGGTACGACCCAGTGCACCAACGCCATTGTGGAGCGCAAGAATCTGGCCCCCATCGGCATCCTGCGCATCGGCGCCCTGCTACCACCGGCATCCGTCCCATGGTGGACTGGTCGGAGGATATTCAGCGCGGCCGTGGGCAGCACCATCATCGGCGGCGGCTTTGAATATGACGGCAGGGAGCTGGCTCCGCTGGATACCGCTGCCGCCAAAGCGTTCTTTGAAGAAATGAAGGCAAAGGGCGTGAAGTCCATTGCCATTTCCTGCGTGTTCTCCACCGTACGCAACGACCATGAGGTGGAGGCGACCAAGCTCTGCCGGGGAGATCATGGGCGAGGACGTCCATATTTCCATTTCCAGCGAGATCGGCTCTATGGGCCTCATTGAACGTGAGAATGCCACCATCCTGAACGCCGCGCTCTGGCAGGGTAGCCGAGCGCTTCACCGAGGGCTTTGCCAAGAGCCTGCGGGATGAGGGCATTGTCAATGCAGACGTGTATCTCAGCCAGAACGACGGCACGCTCATGACCATGGAGCACGCGCGCCGCTACCCCATCCTCACCATGGCGTGCGGTCCGACGAACTCCATCCGCGGTGCCAGCTACCTCCTCCTTTGAAGGACGCCATCGTGGTGGATGTGGGCGGTACGACCACCGACCTCGGCGTGATCCAGAACGGCTTCCCCGAGAATCCGGCGTGGCGGTGACCATCGGCGGCGTGCGCACCAACTTTCCGCATGCCGGACGTTATCTCGATCGGACTGGGCGGCGGCTCCATCGTGCGTGTCAAAATGGCGGCAGCGTGACCGTCGGCCCCGACAGCGTTGGCTATGAGATCACAAAAAGGCACTCGTCTTCGGCGGTGATGTGATGACCGCTACCGATATCGCCGTGCGCCTTGGTATGGTAGAACTCGGTGACAAGTCCAAGGTGGAATCCATTTCAGGAAGTGGCGGACAAGGCCATGGCCGCGATCCGCGCACTGGTGGAAGACAGTGTGGACGCCATGAAGGTCTCCAACGCGGACGTAGATCTGATCCTGTGGGCGGCGGCTCCATCATCCTGCCGGAGAAGATCAGCGGCGCGGCAACGGGGGGCGCTTATTGTTTTAGCTTGCCGTTACAAATGCAAACCCGCTCGAAGTACGCATATCTATCTCAATCTCTCCTGAAGGGTACACACGAACCCGCTCTACAAAATTTCTAATTATTTCCAGATCATAATCTTTAAGCAGGATGATCTGATCTGCTGTTCTTTTTCCCGCCGCAAGATTACCTCGAGACTCATAGTGCTCTACCAGAAGCCGCTTGATCTCTTCAGCTCTACTTGAGAGTCTTGCCAGCTTCTCTGAATCTGTCTTCTGGATATCAGCAAATTTCTCTCTGCTTATGCTACCCGCTCGGTATTGCTCATATAGTTCAGCCTTTCTACTTTGGAGCCGTCTTGTCATATTGGTGTTAGCATCAAGTTCCGTTTGAATACTTGAAAGCTTTTTGTCAATGCATGCCTGCATCAAACAATGCTGCTCAAAGGAAGCTCCTACTTTGTTCCCGCAGCATCTGAAGAACAGCTTGCTCAATTTGGGCCTGATTGACAAAGAGACCTGCACACTCAGCACCCTTAATACTGTCGTTTTTCGGGCAAACAAGGTGTGGTTCCTTTGCTGGATTCTTTCGGAAGCTTCCTCCCGCAGCAGCCACAAACAAACAGATTGTTGGCTCGGTTTCCGGCAGTATTCTTGTTAACATTCCGAATACGCCCTTGGAGCGCATTCTGTGCAGTTCGGAACAGCTCCTCCGAAATGATTGCTTCATGTGTACCTGGCACTATGATCCATTGATCTCGGGGCAACGACCGCATCTTAGGCTTTCCTACTTCTTCTGTCTCTCGAGTATTGGTAATCATCTTACCGGTATAGCGCTCATCAGTCAAAATCTTTCGAACAGCCCCTTGAGCCAGATTCCAGTCTCTTCCTTGACCACCCCATTATAAAACCCGCCATTTCGCCGTTTATGCTCTAACGGGGATGGAATGCCCATATCATTCAGCATTTGAGCGATCTCGCTCGTGGTCATGCCTGCAACGCAGGACTCGAAAATCATAACAATGATGTCACGAACCTGCTCATCTACGATCAATCTCTTTTTGTTATGAGGATGGACTTGGTAGCCATAGAAGCCGTTTCCTCCCAGTATTCACCACGCAGATTGCGGGTACGAAAAGCTGAGCGCACCTTGGTTGATAGATCTCGGCTATACATATTATTGATGAGATTGCGGAGGGCTAACTCAAGTCCGCCCGTGACACCTAAGTAGTCATCACTATCAAAGGCATCATTGATAGATATAAAGCGGACCCCATAAAGAGGCAGGATCAGTTCGAGGTAGTTTCCCATCTCAAGAAAGTTTCTTCCGAAACGAGATAGGTCCTTCACCATAATGCAATGAATTTCCTGATTGCGAGCCATCTCAATTAGCTCATCGAACTTTGGCCTGTCAAAATGTGTTCCCGTGACACCGTCATCGCAGAACACGATCACTTTATGACCATGGAGCGATTCATGTGTATCATAGTAATCCTGGAGTAACCGCCTTTGGTTGAAAACACTGTTACTCTCATTCTTCAATGCATTTGTTTTGAGATCTCGGTCTTCACTCGACAAACGAATATAAAACGCCAGCACCTTATCCGGCATATCTCTCCGCCTCCTTTCCTCGGGTCGCAGCGACATAGAGGACCTGTTCAATCTCATCACGATGGCGGAATGCCACTTCAACATGGCCATCGTTAAACAAGGTAAGCGTCTCAATGAAAGGCTGCTGCCATCTCAGCATCAAGGGACTCCTGATCCTTATACTTTTCAACCAACAGTGCCCACTGCGTTTTGCTGCCAAATCCCGCTGAGTACTTTCCCTTTTCCTTCTCCAATTCAGCAATAAAGATCCTTAAATCATCCGCCCTCCTAGAGTAGTCCTCGCTCAGATCTGTGTAATCTTGATGGCTCAGAAGCCCATCTGCAAAATCGCCATACAGGGCTGCCTTCAGCTGATTGAACTTTTCAATTTTTCTCTTTGCATCATCAATCTGGGTTTCATATATCTGATAGCGGGTCTGCGAAGAAGGCGTAGCATTCAAGTTGGCAATCAGTCTCTGGGCATCGGAGAATGCTCTTATCTGAGTTTGGATAAGCCGCAGGGCAAGGGACTCTACATCCTCCTGTTTGACCGCTTTCTTGGGACAAATGGTGGCATTGTAATTCTCATGGAGAGTGCAATAATAGTAATAACCTCGATTAGATTTACTGCGCAAGTACATACTGCGACCACATTCTCCGCAACGAAGAATTCCTTTGAACATATGCTCTTGCAATAGCTGAAGGACAGCTGCCTCAACCTGTGCCTCTGGTACCTGCTTGAGCTCACAGCGATCCTCTTTCGTGCGCACGCTGCAGCGGAAATAGCTGTATAACTTATATCCGTTGTTAATTGTGCTTCGAGTAACTGCGTTCCCGCATTCTCCGCATTCCAACAAGCCGGATAGCGGATAAACTGTCGTTGCTCGTGGTGCTGCTCGCGTATCTATCAGAAGAGCTTTTGAGCAAGATAGAATGTCCTCTTCGTGACAACAGGCTCATGGGCGTCGTGGATCACAACCCACTCGTTTTCTTCTGTTGGTATTGATTTCTTGATTTTATAGTTTGGTCTACGGCGAAGGCCTTGGCGGAGCGTTCCAATATAGATCGGGTTGGTGAGTATCTGGGCAACTGCCTGCGCTGTCCATTCGCACCGTTCCTTCACTTTTGAAGCTGGAGAATAACGGCTCTCCCTTTTGGCGCTTATACTCCAGCGGCGCAGAATTCCGCTCTCTGCAAGCCGAATTGCTATGCCATTGTTCGTCATGCCTTGAATTTTCCAGTTGAAAATATCCTGGACAACTGTGGCAGCATAGGGATCGGGCTCAATTCGATTGTGGTTTCCCTCGCACTTCTGGTACCCATACGGTGCAAACGGACAAATAAAGTCACCATGTTTCCGCTTCACCTGCAGCTGGCTTCTGACCTTCACTGAAATGTCACGGCTGTAGTTGTCATTCATCAAGTTCTTGAGCGCAATGCTAAACTCGCTACTCTCGTCACGGGTAATCGTGTCGATGTTGTCATTGATAGCGATTAAGCGCACCCCTAAAACAGGAAATAGACGGTGGATATACTTTCCGGAATTGATATACTCTCTTCCGAAACGGGACAGGTCTTTTACGACCACGCAATTGATCCGTCCAGCCTTAATATCGTTCAGCATGCGCTGAAAGGCTGGACGGTCAAAAATTCGTCCCTGTATATCCATCGTCTATACGAATGGAGACAATATTAAATTCAGGCTTATCCTTCAGAAAGTCCAGAATAAGCTGCTTCTGGTTGGTAATGCTGTTGCTCTCACGGCCAGATTGCGCCGCAACGATGTCTTCCTTGGAAAGACGCACATAGATGGCGGTATTAAACACAGCCATCTCATTCGCATTATTCTGCATAATCTCACTCCTTTGGCGTGGTCTGTCTGCCTAAGGAGTGAGTATGCTTGATTTAGTCCGAGGCTATTATACCACATCTATGGCCCTTTATCCAGATGAAAAACGGACCTGGCAAGAATTACATCATATTCTGCTGCTGCAGCAGATGCTTGAACACTTCCTCAAAGGATGGCCCGTCCTCTTTGTACTTCACCTTGACAGCAAAGTTGCCCACTCGGACACAGTATGGATTCTTCACTTGCTTCAAGTAACTGAGCACTCTTTCACGCACAGGCAAGGATTCATCAATGTGAACGGTGCTCAAGTCTACAAGCTGAGACTTGTCTACTGTCCGAATATCAACTGCCTTCATCGCTTCCCACTGCTCGGGTGTGATATCTCTTGGATCATCAGGGATTTCAGATGCGATATATGGCACTGTACCAGAAGTAATCTTAGGTTCTTCCATAATACCGATAGCACCTCCTTGGGATATTATCCCTAGTATTATTTGGATTATTCCAGCAGTTCACTCCTCATAATGAATGTAGAAATGAGGGTGTGTTTGACCACCCCCTCTACTAAAAATTTGTGATCTGCCCAAAAATCATTCCGGTCTCTCTACGCTGAAAAGAGGGATAATATCATAATTCCCATCTTCTGCAGTTTCGAGACCCAGCTCTTCCAATACCTGTCTTTGAATGTCAGGCTTCAAGTCATCAATATAGATCTCAACGCTCATTTGTCTTCCTCCTGATAAGACTTTTTCAAATCAATCCACTTGCAGTCCGGATAGTTCCCTCGCTTACAGCCAAGGCAGTTGGTCGCAAGGCACTCCTCGATCCAACAGGTGTAGCAGGTATCCATCCCAATGTAGTCGCTTGAGGCATACCAAAAACCTGCAGGGTGGCGCTTAACAAGCCAACCGCCACAGACATTACAGTTTTTCTCTTCCCAAACGACCGTTGCAGTTTTATCCCACTCAATCTCCTGGCCGCACATGGGGCAGAAGTTCCATCTCGGATGGTCGTTATCGCCATTAAACAGAGCCTTCTCACAGTTCGAGCAGGTATAGACTGACTTGATGTTCGGTCGCTCTTGGTTTTCAATAGGAACCATATAGATTCTCCTCATACGCAGAGGGCTGCAGCTAAAATGCTGCAGCCCAAGTCATAATCATTTGTTCCGGAAAAGGTGCTTATAGAGATCATCTACGCCTTTCCGCTTTTGTGTCCAGGTAATCGGAGCCACCTCAAAGCCAGCAGCAACCCCCATTTCGATATAGCGATCACGCGCCTTTCGGACCTCTTCTTTGACCTGGTAGTCCGAGTCAACCATAATGTTGATTCGTACCACGCCGATAGAGTTAAGCTCTTCAAGCGCACGCTCGAACTGGGAATAGCTTGGCACTCCGGTAAGGCCGACAAAACCACTTTCATATGAGGTGCCAAGTGCAAAACTGTAGGCAATATCTGCCTTCATCACGCCTTCTGTGAGACAGACTACCTCGTCGCCTTCGTGAACCCCGACATAATGTGGACAGCACTTGGACTGTGTCCCATAGTACTGATCGATGCTCGTTAGGTTATAGAACTTCTGGTTATAAACCTTATCGAGTCGAACCTGAATGGCCTCAATTTGCCCATTAAGATTTCGATCCGGAAGCATGATTCCAGAACCTCTGATGTCGAGCGTCCACTGCCCGGTATCTTTCTGGCAATAGAAACCAGGAACACCATCAAGGACACAACCGCGCTCCAGCAACTCAGTCACGATCCGTCTCAGGCGTGTCGTGGGGTTGTTCGATAGCCAAGCCAGTCAATCTCATCTCGGGTCAGGCCTCGTTCCTTCAGCGATGCTTGATGTGGGGGCACAGGGTCAAAAGAGAGAGAAGATTGGAATAAGTATTATCCCGCACCTCAGCTGAGGCTATCGGCAGTTCCGCTGTCTCAATTATCTTCCGTCTTCTCTTATACTCGCGCGGTTTTTCATTGCTGTCGGGACCGAACATCTTACAAAGTTCCTCATAGGCCGTATGGAGGGTGACTTCGCAAAACTCTGCATAAAGATGGAGGATGCCTCCACCTTTACCACAGCGATTACACCGAAACACATTATCGCGGATCTTGACATTCATATGAGCTTTCCGATCTGCACAGAATGGACACCTGCAATGCAGTTGAGTCCCGGTATCTCTGATCACTTCAATTCCAAGCAAATCAACTACCTGTTCGATGTCACATGGCAGATCTGGTTTTCTGCCCATCATCAATCACCTCCCTCGGTGAGGGGACCAATCAGCTGGCCATCTGGCCTACCGTTTCCAAAAGCTTTGTAGCCCCTGCTTTCAGTGCGAGATTATGGCCGGAATAGTTCTTCACATACCACGCCAAATCTCCGGGGTTCTTCATGGCAATATCGCCCAGAGTCCAACCGTTAAAGCGGCCGAAATCAACCTTAACGGCCTTGGCCTGCTCGATGGTCATGACTCTCATATACTCATCAACCGTCTTGGGCGGCTCAGGCGCAGCTGCTTTCGGCTGCTGTGCGGGTGTCTGAGGCTGCATCTGCTGAGGAGGCTGAGGCACCGAGCACTCTGAGCCGGAACTGCAGGAGGCATCGGCTGCGCAGTAAAGCTGGCCGCTACATTTCCCGGATGTCCAGCATCTTCATCAGGCGGCATTTTGATGGGAGCGTCAGCGATGATGCTTGCCAGCGCTTCGCCATTCATGCAGAACTGCGTACCATAGCCGGCATCGGCCAGTGCGCGCCCTTTCGCCACCGTTTCAGCAATCTCCAAAAAGCGGTCGCCAAAACGCTCCTCAGTCGGAAAGCGCTGAGAGTAGGCTTTCCCAATGAACTGGTCAGCAGGATCAGCCTTGTCTGCGTAGACCTTGCAGCAGACAACAGCGCTCTTCTCGTCTAGATGTACAAGCTCCGGATCAATCTTGCCGTTCGGGCAGTGCAGCCGGAACCAGAGGAGTCGGTACTTGACATCCAAATAGAGATCGTTTTCACCTTCTTCTCCAACGGTGTTACGCACAAAGTCAGCAGGGTTAAATCCTTCAACGGCATTGATGGCCTGGATCGCGTTCGTGTTCAATTCACTCATGTTGAGTCTTCCCTTCATAATAAATGTAGAAACGAGGTGGCTTCTGACCACCCCGGTTCCCAAAAATCAAGTCACTCGCTTGCTGAGCTCGCGGTTGTAGTAAGCCACGATTCGATCAGCGAGGACGGTGTTCCGTTGACCCACATCACATTTGTGGATCGCAATAAATACGGCTTGTTTCTGCCCAATCAGAATAACCTTTGCCTTGGCTCTGGTCACCGCTGTATAGAGCAGGTTTCGCCGCAACATGATATAGTGCTCCTTCAGAAGAGGAACGATGATGACCGGATACTCTTGTCCTTGGCTCTTATGGATGGTCGTACAGTAGGAAAACTCAAGGTCCTCCAACATTTCCTGCGTATAGCTCAGCTCACGCCCATCCAGAAGCTTGACACGCGCAGTCGTATCATCATCCTCTGTCTCCACGTCGGTTATGATACCGACATCGCCATTCGACACATTGATCCTGTTTACAGTCTGCATAATGCGATCGCCCACACGGAAGACCCGGTTGCCACACTTCACTTCCTTTTTCAGGTTGTTCGGAGGGTTGACGAGTTCCCGTATTGTCTCGTTCAATGCATTGGACGCCACAGCGCCACGCTTCCGAAACGGCGATAGGATCTGAACATTCTCTATGCCATGAATTGCAACTTCGCGCAGATAGTTTTTAATGACCAGCCGCGCTGCCTCTTCCGAGTTTTGCACTTCGAGCATTTGGAAGTCATCCCCATACTGTAGATGTGTGTCATTATGATTAATTGCATGGGCATTGGTGATGATCCGACTATTGGATGCCTGCCGGAATACCGTTTCCAAAACTGCCGTTGGCACCTTCTCACTACGGATCATCTCCCGTAACACATTGCCGGCACCGACAGATGGAAGCTGGTCAGCATCACCTACGATGATCAGTTGGGCTCCTGGCTTGATTCGCTCCAGCAGCACATACGCAAGGCGCATATCCACCATAGAGAACTCATCCACCACGATAAGATCTGCAGAAAGCATTTCCGTATCGTTGAGTGGACTGTCCTCTTCGGTGACCAGACCAAGAGCAGAGTGAAGCGTGGAGGCATATTTCCCTGTTTGCTCCGACATTCGCCGACTGGCTCTACCGGTGGGCGCAGCCAAAAGGATCTCGTTTGACGGGAACACTGCCTGGTAGATGTCCAAGATAAACCTTAGCGTCGTCGTCTTGCCGCTGCCCGGTCCACCAGTCATGATGGATATGGGATAGGACAAGCACAGCTTCACAGCATTGCGCTGAGAAGGGGCCAGCCTCTGATGCAAGTTCTTCTCTGCCCGGTCGATCTTTTCATCCAAGTCATCGATTTCCTCGAATCCTTCCTGTAGGAGCATGGACACAATCCGCTTAGCAGCTTTGACCTCACACATACGCTCATAGCTCAGGTACACACGAGATCCCTCGACATAGACACGGGACTCAACACGCTCATTGGAGATGGCCTGCCGGATATCCTCCTCGGAGACCACCTCTTCTTCACAATCCGAGTTGAGCAGGTCATAGCATTGGCCCACAGTCTCATCAACGGTCAGGAAGAGATGTCCAGATACCCTGGCCTCATCCAGCACATAATTGATTGCACCAGAGTATCGCATAGGATGCTTTAGGCTTACCTTGCTTTTGCGGGCAATCGAGTCCACGGTCATAAAGCCAAACCCTTTGATCTTACAAAGCTGGAAGGGATCCGACTTCACGATCTTCAGGCTGTTGTCGCCGAACTCTTCTTTGATCATCGCAGCCTTCTTCATTGAAACACCAAACGGCGCCAAGTAGATCATAAGGTCGCTCAGGGCCATTGTCTCCTCATAGGAGGCGATGATGGCCTTGAGCTTCCTCTGGGCGATTCCCTTGATGCTCAGAAGCTTCTGTGGCTCTTTGTCCAGCACCTCCATGGTCTTATCCCCAAACCTTGCAACAATGGCTTTGGCAATCTCCGGGCCAACGCCCTTAATCACACCACTGCTCAGGTATGCGAGGATACCAGCCTGATCTGCAGGAACGATCTCCTTACACATCGAGACCGATAACTGAAGACCATGATTCGAGTTCTCCCAGATGCCCTCCAGCTCTACCTCCACTGCATTGGAAGCCACGAGATGATAGCCGATTGCCGTGAAGTGGATTTTGTCGTCATGGTAGAACGATCGGTTGCGCGCTTCCTTGGGAACCGACTGATCCTCGGTGCTGTAGGAGAAGATGCAGAAGCCCTTATCCGACTTGAAGATGGTGCGCTCATATCGACATAGCATTCGATCACTCCTTATGCGATGGCCGTCTTGACCACCTTGAAAATTCTCAATTCTGTCTGATCGACGAACTCGTCGTAGATTTCCGGATACTGGGCTCTCAGCGCTGACAGCCTGTCCTTGTTGATACCTTCCCTGTATTGAGGATTGTAGGTTACTCTGAAGCACTCACTGCCGTGCTCACAGGACGCCTTACAGGCAGTCCCCATTTGCTCGACAATGGGGGCGTAGAGCGACTTAATGCGTGTCTCCAATGCTTTGGACTGCGCATCGATCACCTTCTTTTCCTCCTTCAGGTTCAGAATTTCTTTCAGGCTGCCAAGGAACTTGCGGTCCAAATCAACACTTGGCTCAGACTTATCGGCCGGCCCGAAATAACGACGAAGGGACTCCAGCACTGCATCCGGCTTTTCTACCAGAGGTGGTGCCACACGAGCCAGAACATGATTGCGCCAGAACGCCTCCAGCTCCATAATCGTATTCTCCTCCTCATCGAGGTCGCGCTCAATCTTCTGCCATACGAAGTCGTTCTCATTGTTGGAAAACAGGCATGCGATAAAGGCGACATCGATGTTCATGACGGCCATGTAGTGTCGCACTTGCAGCTCATAATGGCGTGGCACAGAGCCGTTCGCCCACTTAAACTGCATATCGTAGTGCGCGGTTTTGCATTCGAGGATGGCCTTTCGACCATCCGGAAGCATAACGAACCGGTCTACATCGGCAATCAGGAACGGGAAAATAGGATGCTGGTACATCCAGTGGTCTTCAAAGACAGACAGGCCGGTCTTCTTGGCGAAGATCTGAGCCACCACATCCTCGAGCAGATGCCCAATTTGGAAAGTGATGCTCTTATCCGGGCCTTCATCTGCCATGACCACCCGATCTTGTCATAGTAGAGCTCTCTGGCCGTGCGATATGGGGAGGAATTAAGGGCGACAGCTACATCGCTGCCGCCAATTCCTTTGCGCCGCCAGTCCAACCACTGATCCTCAGTGAGGGTGGTGATATCGACCAGCTTTATTGGGTTTGTAATTCAAATTCAGCGCCATAATTCACTCCTCCTCACAACGGTCGAAACCACGTTCACCGCATTCCGAGCACTCAGCATCGTCCAGATCCTCAAAGGATCCGAAGAGGCTGATCTCGCCGCAGTTGCGGCACTTGCAGCGGCTCAGGTCTCGTTCAGCATGGTCGAGATTGCCGTCCTCGTCGCAGGTGACATGTTCCTCAAAGCACATTCCGGTCTCCGTAGAGCGGATTTCAACAGCTACATGATCCTCCATACAGGCCTCACTCAGCGTGATGCACTCGGCATCATTTCGCTGGGGGTAACCATCAATCATGCAGGACCAAACAGACCAGGCAAACATGATGAGGAAGGAATGATCAGCAGTTTCGTTATCTGCTTTCCCTTCGAATTCTTCCATGGCATCCTTGATGCTCTGCTTCGCATCTGCTCGGAAAAGCTCCGGGCAAAAACCGCTTTCCGGGGACAGTTGATTGATCATCGCTGCTGATGAAACGCTCCACAAAGAGACTTAACACCTCGCGAGTACCAGTCACCTTAACAGTTCCAAACGCCCAATTAGGCATAATCGATCCTCCTCAATCTTCAAAATCAGTGTTGTAGTGTTCAGCAATCGCCGTTGGCTCGTCCGATGCGCAATCGCCATAGACGACTGTCTGGAGCAAATCTTTGTCCGATCATACTCCACACAAGCCAGCACGACCGTGGCGCCATCCTCGCGTACAAAGTCGATAAAGACGCCGTGATAGTCAGCCGCACAATCGCTCTTATCGTGTTTGGCATAGACCTCAAGCTTTCCAAGCGGAGTCTCAATGACGAAGCGTCGTGCCTTATTCACGATCAACCAACTCCTTTTTCTTTTGCTGTCTGTCGCTTGGCAAGCAGCAGATGCTTGGCCAGCTCAAGGCTGCAGGTATGCACTAAGCCAGTCTTCTCACTTCTGAACCGAACCATCGGCGACCGGAGCATATGTGTAGACCTGTTCGCTCACAAGCGCGTTCGCAATCTGGGCCAGGTGGAACGGTACCGGATGCGTGATGTTCACCCGCCTCTGATCTCCAAGGAGGAGTGGCGTGAGGCAAAGAACCGGATCTCTATGCCCGATCGCGAAGCTGTTATTCTCGAAGAAATTACTGGAGAGGGAATTCTCTCCTCACTACATCCGATACTATTCAAGGAGGACATTGATGTATGAATGCCTGCATGTCTGAATTCCGCATTGTCAACCCGACCCTTCGCACCTTTAGCGCCGCTGAGGCGCGCATCGCCCACTCGTGCATCCGGTTCAATAATCTGAGTGCCGCTGAGTTGGGCTATCCAGAGCATATTCGTCTGCTGATCAGCTCGGATGGCTGCACGCTGGCCATTCAGGCCTGTGATCCGAAGGACAAGTGCGCCGTGCCCTTTTATGGCCGGTCGCACTGCCGATGATCTGAAAGGTCAAAAAAAGTGGACGACTGTGAGTAACCGGATGCTCACCCACATCATCCGGAGCAAGCTGGGCTGGGAAACCGCGAAGACGCCGCGCCGGTTCTATGGCGTGCCCTGGCCTGAGCAGGGCGATCATCTTTGATCTGACCAAGATTGCACCGCCTCGTACCCGGACCCCGAACCTGTCTGCGGAAGATATGCTGCGTGCCTATGAACTGGCCGAGTCCGGCTCTCTGCTTCCTGTTATGGCCCCCGCATGGTCCCGACAGCCCTTTGCTTCCGTGCCTCCCAGTGAAGTCATCGAAACTCAGTATGTGCAAGTGAGCTAACAAGAAGCCCCGGCATCCATAACGATGTCGGGGGCCTTCAACCTCTTGATAGTGAAGAGGAAAAATGGTATTGTAGGGTATGTTCACTCTATTGGACAGCGAGTGCGATATCTTTAGGTAGGCCGGACCTTTGGCATCCGACCCTCCATGAGCTCTACTTTCCCTGAGCATCAGGTCGTAGATCATGCCACGGAATTCAGCATCCGATATCGACTCGTTATTTGCCTCATGACAGACCTTCAGGAGCATTTTATCCAGTTCGCCAACAGTCTGCGCTTTCGGATACTCCTGTATAATTTCCTGTCCCCATCAGCAGGAACTCGAAACCGGGCAATACGGATTGGTTCATCTTCTCTACTCCTCTTTCGTGTTCTTTACAGGCGATTATAGAGGGATTTCAAAACAAATCAAGACTTGACTTTTTCAGAAGGAGGCATCGCAAGTGATATACTGTATGTCCGACATCCATGGCGAGTTGGATCGCTTCAAGGCGATGCTCGACCTGATCAATTTCTCTTCAGACGATACGCTATACATCATAGGTGATGTGATAGATCGCCATCCCGGAGGCGTGGAGATCCTCAAAATCATCAAGGACAAACCGAACATGTTTATGCTGCTAGGCAACCACGAGCAAATGTGTCTGGATACCCTTGGCCCCAACAGTGTGTATGGAAGCAGACGGCTATGGCAAGAGAATGGTGGAATCAGTACATATCGAGATCTGCTCTATGTATGTTCGCCCACTGAGCGAAACAGGATCATACATTTCCTGAGCACGCTGCCGGATCATTTTTGATGTTGAGGTTGGCGACCGCAAATTCCATTTGGTTCATGCTATGCCGTCAAATGACCCGGATGATCGGATTTGGAGGAGGCCTAAACCGGATGATCCTCCGTACTTCGAGGATCGCATCGCAATCGTCGGCCATACGCCCACCTGCTACATGAGTGGCGATATGGAAAGCCCCTTCGCCATCTGGCATGGAAATGGGCTGATCGATATCGATTGTGGGTGCGGGAATAAGACAGAACTGCGGCGCCTCGCCTGCCTTCGACTGGACGATCTGAAAGAATTCTACATCTAATAACCAATCAACATGAGGATGCCTTCTGTTTATACTGCTAGAAGGCGTTCTTTTTCTTGTCAGCGATAATTCCTGCAATCGTACTAATTTTGTATTATCCGTACTGTTCTGCTCATTTTTGAGTCGCCGTTAATCTCCTATACTTAAAGAAAGATAATGATAGGTAGGAGATGTTCAATGAGCACCAATTTACATGTAATGGGCAACCGAATACGGACTGCGAGGCAATTCAGGAAACTGACTGCGGAACAACTCTCTGAGCAGCTTGGCATTGCCACGGAGTCTCTGCGCCATATCGAAAATGGTACCCAGACGACCCAGTTACGCTCTGTTAGACAACATTTCGGATATACTCGATGTGTCCCTGGATTACCTCGCCGGTAAACTGAACTTCCCTCGAGCGCAGAGTACGCCGGGAACTTGAGAATATGGGCATGACAAAAGCCCAAGAGGACGCTTGTGTGGAGATCGCACTCAATGCGATACCTGTCATAAAACGAATCTGCTAAGCCATGCACCTGCCGGTTTTCGGTAGGTGCATATCTTTTTTGCGCACTCCCCATGATTCGACAAGTTTTGCGCTTACTTCCCCTTTATTATGTACTTATCTGGTACGATTAGTATCAATATAGTACAAAGGAGATAGTAAAAATGAGCGTAGCAAGTATGCTGGAAAACATGAAAAGGCGTGCCCTCGACTCCACCTACGACGCATATATCTGCGAGGAGTACGATGCATGGGGCAGTAGAGTCATTCGCAACGGAAGAGGGCGAGTATGATGCGGCAAGATTGGAGTTGCCCAAAGTGCTCAGTTCCGAGCAAATGGAGAAGTTGAAGACGATGGAAGAGCGCTATCGGCAGAATCGCAAATACGCCTCCCACTATGGGTTTGAAGCGGGCCTGTTCTCTGGCTTCCAGTTGTTCTTCAGTGGGAATGGGATAACAGAGGATGGCTTTGATCGCTACCTCATGAAAAGCCTTATGGAGATGCCCGGTATGCAGCGCCATGTAGACTACTACGCCCGCAACGACGAGATTCTCCGCCTGGGGAAGGAGCTGGGCGAGGAGCTGACGGATGAGAACAAGGAGCATGTTGTCTCGTTGGAATGCGCTTGGGGCCAACGCATTCACTCCTTTGCCTGCCACGCTTTCTATTGTGGCTATCGTGCGGCGCTGAGGGTTATTGACGCAGTCGGAGGGCTTGAGAGCATGAGTATGATCGACCACACGCTTCTTCTGGAATATAGACTTGGGTACATCGGCTCCTATGAACAGGTTGAACGGGAGCAGGAACGGAAGAAGAAAACCGCATAATAGCGAAAGGGGCAGGCCGCAATGGCCTGTCCTTTTCACATAAGCTCGCTGTAATTCTGCTCGATATCGAATCGCAAAACGGAACATCCGCTCCTCTTCCAATGCAAGGATCTCGTTCTCCGCTTTATCAAGCGCAGAAATCAGCTCTTCCGGCACGCCATATTGTCGTAGGTTTTCTGCAATCTTACAAAGTTTTTCCACGGCTACCTCATATTCACAAGATGAGTTCCCGCCATGCTCTGAAACAGGAATGCATTTTCCTTGAAACAGCTTTTGCAATATGTTCATTTTGATCCCCCATATATGAGACACCAAAACAGAGAAAGTGCAACATAGTTTTTGAAAAAAAAAACCACGGCGTTGTGCTGTAATTACTACCTTCCCGCAGGGTACACATATGTGCTGTCCGTTCTTTTTTGGACACCCTCTATTGTATGCTATGGCCATAATCCGATAGGTCTCACAAAGGAGAGGTGACAGAGATGTATGTTCTGATCGATATGGAGTGGGTTACAAATCGACACGGAAATCACTGGCCAACACAGCTTGCGGCAATCCGTGTAGATGAAGAATGGCAGACGGTGGATTCCTTCTCTGTACTCTTTCGGCCCAAGGATATCACCTTCCAGAAGTGGGATCACATGGCCTTCTCCGGTTGGACTCGTGACAACTTTCTGAATGCAGATTCGCTCTATCCGGCACTTGACGCCTTTGAGCACTGGCTACAGCCCGAGGACATTCTCTGCTGGTGGCACCAGGAGGCCTATGACCTCTATATCATGTTCACCAAGGTAGCACAGATCCGTGATCGGGCCTCTATGGTAGTATTCCTCTCCGACTACATCTACGGGTTCCTGGCCGGTCAGAAAGGTGCCGTAGGAAGTCCCTACAAGATTTGTGCGGCAAGAGATATCCCGACGCCAGAACCTGCACACTGTTCCATCAATGATGTTTTTGGCGATACAGGCTCTCGTTCAAAGCATCGATTTCCAGCAAAGAAATCTGCAGGCGCCACCCAAGAAGTGGCTAAAGGACACCACTGCTCTGAAAGGATCACCGGTGTTTCCGCTTCTCTACGATACCGCAACCCAGCTGCTGCACCACTCTGATTGCGAGCTGCTTCCGGATAACCGTTACCTGCCGGCATACACTTCGTTTAAGGCACCGATCCGGAAGAGGTATAAACCCTGCGCCTGCTGCCATGATGAATTTCTGATGCGCTTTGGGATCGTAACCAGGACTCCATCACCCGATCTGATTACAATTATGTGTATTCCAAGCAGTCCAAGGTGTTTCATACACGAAACTGCTCCCATGTGCTGCTATCCTTTTGACATTCAGGGTACCGTATCCTATGAGACCTGCTTGAAGAGCGGACGCCGGCCCTGTAAACATTGTAAGCCCGTGCCGATAGAGCGCAAGCGTATTTCTTTGCCGATAAAGCAAAACAAGCCGCAGAAAGCGGAAAACCGCAATCTGAACGGCGAAGAACGAAAGGCCCTAGGTCGGTTCAAGCGAGCTAAGGAAGAACGCGAAACAGCTTTCAAGCGCGGCGATTTGACGGAGGCTGAGCGCAATACCGTCATGGCCCTTTCGCAACCCGGTCTTGCTTTCTGGGCAAGCAAGGGGTATAGCACCTTCCACACAAGAAACTGCTCAAAGATTACTGGGCTCAACCAACTCAGGGGTTTTGCGCGGTATCAGGACGCTGTGCGAGCCGGCTATTCTCCTTGCCGCCATTGCAGACCCAGTCCCAAGCAGGATGTAAAATTCTCAATTCCTATCACCAATAAGGAGCGACACGGCGAGACTACGGACACACTGATTCAGCTCTGTACGCAGCACTGTCTGCCCTTCGAATATGACATGCGATATTTCACGCTGCAGACCATGGCCGGCAAGTGGCGTATCGACATGAGTTTGCGGCCCGTTCGGCTGGAGCATATCAATCTCGTCACCGAGCGCGGGAACACAAAGAAGTTCCATACCCAGCCCCGTCTCTTCCTCTCCCTCAAAGACACCTTTGATTACATCATGCGCCATGACAGCAAGTTGATTGAAGAAATTGTCGCCAAGGACAATCAGAGCCAGGAGCTGGCAATGGGTTAAGTAAGAAAGGCGCGGCAATGGGTAGCTCCATCGCCGCGTCAATTTCGTTTGATTCTGTTGTTAAGCAATCCTGTCATCCGTAAGTGGTATTGGGAGTATCCAAACTCCTGCCAACGAAAAGGAGTGAATAAAAATGGACAGAGAAGAAGCAGCAAAAGAGTTGATGGCCATGCTCGAAGAAGCACAAGAGGGCCCATACTATTCTGAGGAAGAAGTGCGAGCCCATCTGCTGGAAATCCTGGCCCCTCGCAACCAAGTATATATGACTGGCGACACCCATGGGCAATTTGAGCGCGTGATCGAGTTCTGCGCACGCAGAGAGGTTGAACCGAAAACACCTTTGTGATCTTGGGCGACGCAGGGCTGAACTACTACAATGACCGCAGGGACCGAAAGAAGAAAGACCAACTTGCCCAGGTACCCATCACCTTCTTCTGCCTACACGGCAATCACGAGATGCGCCCGTCCGAAGAGCTCGGTTATGAGGTCGCTGAATATCACGGTGGCAAGGTATGGATGCAGCCGGCTTATCCTAATATCCTGTTCGCCATTGACGGCGAGGTCTATGACTTCAATGGCAATTCCTGCATTGTCATCGGCGGCGCCTACAGCGTGGATAAATACTATCGTCTGGCCCGTGGTTGGAGCTGGTTCCCAGATGAACAGCCTTCCGAAGAAATCAAAGCCAAGGTGGAGCGCGTCCTCGCCGAGCGCAACTGAAGATTGATATTGTGTTGTCTCATACCGGCCCGCTGAAGTATGAGCCGACCGAAGTCTTTCTGCCCATGATCGATCAGAGTACCGTGGACAAGTCTACCGAAGTATGGCTGGAGCAGATCGAGGCAAAGCTCGATTATGAGCGCTGGTATTTCGCCCACTACCACACCGAGAAAGAAGTGGGCAAGATTCGGATCATGCATAATGACTACACTATGATCCCTCACGAAGCCTCCGTTGCGGCAGAAAAGGACATGATTCGCCGCATGCACCGTCAGGCGGAGATTGTGGAAGCGCTGGGACTTCTGGATGATGCACCAAACCAAAAGAATGGAGATGATATCTCATGAGCACCTATTATGATTTCATGGTCGAGGCCAAGTACGAGGGCAAGTGGTACAACATCGACTTCCATACCAAGGATATTGACGGCAAATTGCGGCATCAATATCTCGCCACCATTTCACGCAGCTTTATTGGATTGCTGGAGGATCAGGTGAACGGAGCATGGGCCATTAGCTTTGATGACTTGGCTGAGAGCACGCAGCAGCTTTTGCTTGCAAGCACTTTTGAAGGCCGAGAGGATAGTCTTCGACTGGAGCGCTTCTATGTTGCCGGGAATCTCGATGATTTTGAACGGCTGCTCAACGGCCCGTAGGGCAAGAAGATTTTGTTTCGCGGTAACCACGATGACCTGTCCGACTATCGCTATCAGCGGCTCTTTGAGGAAATCACTGACTACCGGGAGATTGCCGATTCCTTTGATGGAAAGACATACAAGCTCTGCTTGATGCACTATCCCATTCTGATGTGGAATGGGCAGCATCGCGGATCGATTCTTCTCTACGCCCATACTCACAATACTGTGGAAAAGGCATTCTTCCAGAAGTGCGTCAAAGAGCTCAACGAGAACAAGAAACTGAATGTTCAACAAGGAAAGCCCATTCGCGCCATCAATGTCGGCTGCATGATGCCTTACATGGGCTACGAGCCGAGAACGCTGAAAGAAATCCTATCCGCGCATGAATAAGAAAGGAGTGCTGCCTGTGCTGCCAAAAGCACTGTTTTTGAGCACGATTGAGAAGATACGCCAGCAGGAGGCTCGTATTGATGAGTTCGATAAGGCCCTCAGTAAAATGTGCGATGGTTTTCCTGCCTTCGACAAGGACAATCTCTACCTGCTCGCACTGCGCGATTTGCTGAAGTACACTATGCAAGACCAGTATGACAATATCGGCTGGTGGTTATACGAAGCGCCGGATGCCGGTTACACCGTATCCTGGGAAGAAGCCGGCAAGGAAGTCTCTGTTGATTTGACTGAGGCCGGCGCCCTCGAAGTAAAGAAGTCGGGATGCGAGTTTTTAATTTATAAACAAAATGCCGATAATTTAAATCGAAACCAAAGAAAAATCGAATATAACGAAACGAATACTCAAAAATAGCAGGAAAGTGTGAACAAAGATCGCTGATTTTGTAAACGTTGGCACTCGTATATTGACATTGCTAAAAACAGGGGTTATAATGAACACGATCTTAGGGAGGGGATAAAGAGATCCCCCCAAGAAATCAAATCAAATTATAAATACTCAAGCTCCGGACCGGGAGCTTCTCCCGGAACCGAGAGCAGGGAATTGAATGGAGGAACAATTTATGTTACCCAGTATTTTTAGTGAGAACCTGTTTGATGATTTCTTTAATAGCGCAATGTTCCCGAAGGCCGAACATGAGCTGTACGGCAAGCATGCGAAGAACCTGATGAACACCGATGTGCGGGAGGTCGAGAACGGTTACGAGATCGACATGAACCTGCCCGGTTTTAAGAAGGACGAGGTAGAGATCCAGCTGCAGGACGGCTGCCTGACCGTCAGCGCCGCCAAGGGACTGGACAAGGACGAGGAGGATAAGAAGGGCCGTTATATCCGCCAGGAGCGTTACGCCGGTTCCCTCAGCCGCAGCTTCTATGTGGGCGAGGATGTGGAGCCTCAGGATGTGAAGGCCAAGTATGAGAACGGCGTTCTGAAGCTGTTCGTCCCCAAGGCCGAGGTCAAGCAGGTGCCTGCTCAGACCGCTATCGCCATTGAGTGACCAAATGGCCGGGGCCCGCAAGGACGGGTCCCGGCCGGTTTCTTTTAACGGCGGTCCTGCGTCGTATTTCCGTCCGGTTCCGGGCGGGGATACGAAACAAGATCGAATGGATCGACGGGAGGAAAGTTGGATCCCCCTCTTTTTCCTTAGGAGGCATGATGTATGAATAAAACCGTTTCCCGCGTGCTGTGGATCGTGGCAGGTGTGCTGCTGATCGTGGCGGGTGGTGCGTGTATGCTCCATCCCGGCGCTACCCTGAGCGGGCTGTCCTTCCTGTTAGGAATGGCCATGTTATTTTCCGGTGTGGTAGATATTATGATTTTTGCCACGGCGGGCAGCAGTATTTACGGTTCCGGATGGTTTTTGGTGGATGGCATCCTTACGGTGCTGCTGTCCATCTTCCTGCTGTGCAACCAGATGTTCACCATGATGACTCTGCCCTATATTCTGGGTATGTGGCTGTTGTTCTCCGGCATCACGAAATTTGTAAACTCCTTTGATCTGCGCCGGTTTGGAGTGCGGGGATGGGGCTGGGTGACAGCCTTCGGCCTGCTGATGGCGGCGGCTGGATTCCTCTCCTTTATGGACCCCTTGGCTGCGGCGGTGACGCTGTCCGTTCTGGCGGGGCTGTTCCTGATGATCCAGGGCGTGGTTTCCATCGCGTTCGGGTGTCTGTCCGGACGGTTCTGGATGTAAAGCTTAACAACAAAAATCCACGGTCGCACAGGCTGACTATCTTGTTGAAGAGGTTGCGCATAGAGATGCCTTGAAGGCAGTGCACGGCAGTCATGACTCATGGGAGGAAACACAATGAGTACGCAATATGAATTTATGAAACGACAGGTCGTTGAAGAAGTGGCTGCTCTTCAGGAAAAGCTAATCGCAATCCAGGCGGATTGCATCAACCGGATCAAAGAAATCCCCGTCACTTCTGACCTGGAGGACACCATGGATGAACTGCTTAATAAAATCTCAAATCAGTTCCTCTTTCAGATTGAGGAACCGGAAAGTGCGTCCGTCGTGATCGGCACAGCAAGAGCCGGTCATTTTTCCTGGAGAGTCGAGAATGGGTTTCGAGACATTTTCTCCGTAGAGCAGTGGCTCCGCGACAATCCCGAGTTCAGCATCTATGATGAATACGGTACAGCTATTACATGGGAGCAATTCAAAGAGGCTGTAGCCTGGTGTAATGGGTGAAAACTGCACTTGAAACGGTTTGTGCATTCTGACATATTGGGACCGCATTTTTTTGACAAGGAGTCGATGACCATGGAGTACAGGGGCCTTTATGTTTCTGCAACACCAGATTGTGAGCCTAATGAAGGCGGATACTATTGTCAGGTATATGCCGACGAGGATTATGGCGACCAGATCGACGACTTTTGTATCCATCCAGATGAGCTTGAAGAGAATGATGATATTAAGCACTGGGGCAAGGTCAATATCGACGGCAGCTACCGATACTATGTTGAGAATGGTGTCATCTCTCCAGAAAACAGCGATATTTAACCACAAGTTGAATGACAAACCGAAAGAGTTGTGATATAGTACAGTCAGAAACCAAGAACAAATACTCTACAGAAAGGACGCAGCACCATGAAGACCATTTCTTCCGCTATCTTCTATATGAGCGAATGGCAGGCTATCTTCCAGTGTGAGGAATATAGCTTCAGCGAAGCATGCCCATATCAAGATAAGCAGAAGAATTTGATTGGAATGAGTAACTGTTGACCTGAAAGAATCGGTCTATCAGGATCTCCTTCTCTGAATTATTGAAGCCGCTTGTCTTGAGTGCAGACAAGCGGCTTTTTCATGCCCATGAGGCCAAATAATTCAGATAGGAGGTGTATTTGAGAATGAACATTCCAACGATCAACCTTGCTCGCACAGGCACCAATATTGTGATGCTTCGCAAAGCAGCGGGGCTGACGGTGCATGACCTACAAATGGCATTCGGCTTCAATTCCCCGCAGGCCATTTACAAGTGGCAAAACGGCACTGCGCTGCCGACTGTAGATAATCTTATCGCCCTTGCTGCACTGCTGCATGTGCGTATTGATGATATCCTCATTACCGATCACTCGGTTGCTTAATATGCAGGGAGAACTTCTCCCTGCCATACGGTCCGCTCGTCTAAATGGTTAGGACACAGCTCTTTCACGGCTGCAATGACCGGTTCGAGTCCGGCGCGGATCTCCAAAATAATGGGATATGGCCAAGCGGCTAAGGCACCGGCCTTTGACGCCGGCACCGTTGGTTCGAATCCAACTATCCCAACCATGATACGGTACTCAAGAGGTTGAAGAGGACAGCCTGCAAAGCTGTTAATCGTCGGTTCGAATCCGACCCGTATCTCCAATATGGTGCCTTCGTCTAATTGGTCAGGACGCAAGCCTCTCAAGCTTGTAATGCTGGGTTCAAATCCCGCAGGCATCACCATCATCATACAGGGGTATAGTTTAACCGGAAGAACAGCGGTCCCCAAAACCGCCCGTGGGTGTTCAAGTCGCCCTATCCCTGCCATTTTATTGGGGTGTCGCCAAGCGGTCAAGGCACCGGTCTCTGACACCGGCATTTGTTGGTTCGAATCCAACCACCCCAGCCATACTTGGAGAGTGAACCCAGAAGGTCTGGGGACCGCCCGCTAAGCGGATCGCACCGCATGGTGTCAGATTCGAGTTCTGCGCTCTCCGCCATATGGGTCAGTACGCGTAGTTGGCGAGCGCAGCGGTCTGTAAAACCGTGACATGAGAAACATCGTTGGTTCAATTCCAACCTGGCCCACCAACAAGAAGAGGGATACCCGCTTCTGGGTGCCCCTCTTTCATAATGGTCACATCATTGGCCGGGTGGTCGTAAAACAGTAAAATGAAAAAATGGTGAAAACCTTGAGTTTTCAAAGGGTGCGGCGTGACTTCGGTCACGCCGTTTCCTCTTTCATCAGCTCATTCAGCGGGATGAAGCCCAGCCCATCGTACTGGATGTGAATGTGCTGCACACGCTTCCCGCTGGATTTGTCCGGTGCGTCCACATAGATGGCGGACACCAGTTCCCGCAGAGCGTAGCCGTCCAGCTTATCGATGCCCACATACTTGTGCGCCGTCTGAATGAACTTCTCAACGTTTTCGTTCTGTCGTTCCTGTACTTCAATTTCCTGTCGCAAAGTTACGCACTCGGTCTCCAACTGCTTCTGCTCCGTTTCATAGGTCAGGCTCAGCATATCGAAGCGCTCATCACTCAGCCGTCCGCAGGCGTTGTCCTCGTAAATCCGGATGAACAGCCGTTTCAGTTCAGCGATGCTGTTTTCGTTCCGTTCCAGCCGTTTCCTTCGGATGCGGATCTGCTCACTGCTTTCCAGCCAGAGTTGTTCCTCCATCACTGCACGGAAATGTGCCTCATGCCGCAGAATGTAGCCCGTCACAGCCTGAATGTGTTTCAGGACTATGTGGCTGAGTACGGTTTCCCGGATGTAATGAGTACCGCACTTGTCCTTGTGCTTCTAATGGAGAGAACAGTCAAAGAACGCGCCCTCCGGTCGGTAATTGTTCGTCGCCCCGTAATACAGCTTCTCACCGCAGTCGGCACAGTACACCAGCCCGGAAAAGATGCTGCTTCGGCCTGTACGGGTATTGCGATGCCGCTGCTGGCGCACCTGCTGTACCTTCTCAAACACGGCTTCCTCGATGATGACCTCATGTGTATTGGGGAAGATGGCTTGCTTCTCAAGGGGATTGTCCCGCTGCTTCTTGTCCCAGATGGAGTTGGTATAGGTCTTGAAGTTCACCGTACAGCCCGTGTACTCCCGCCGTTCCAGAATCGCCACAACGGTACTGCTGTGCCAGTCGCAGGGGTCCTCCGGTTTCTTGTTTGGGGTCTTGATGTCCTGCAAGGCCCTGTATGCGCTGGGCGTTAGCACCTTGTCCGCTTTCAGTTGGTTGGCGATCTGCATGGGACCACGGCCCTTCATACACAGGTCGAAGATGCGTTTCACCACATCAGCGGCTACCGGGTCAACCACCCAGCGGCGGGGGTTCTCCAGGTCTTTACATAGCCATAGGGCACATTGGGGGTCAGGGGTACGCCTCGCTCACCCTTGGCTTTCTGGACGGCTCTGATCTTGCGGCTGGTGTCCCGGGCATAGAACTCGTTGAACCAGTTTTTGATGCCCGCAAAATCGTTGTCCACACGGTTAGGGTCAATGGTGTCGTAGTTGTCGTTGATGGCGATGAAACGAACACCGTTCTGCGGAAAGGTGAAGTTGGTGTAAAGCCCGGTCAGCGCGGAGTTGCGGCCCAGTCTGGAAAGGTCTTTGGCGATCGCCACGGCCACCCGTCCCGCCTCGATTTCGGCCAGCATGGCCTGAAAGCCGGGACGGTCATAGGTCACACCGCTTACACCGTCATCCACGAAAAAGGTTGGGTTGGGGAAGTGATGCTCCCTGGCATACTGCAAAAGCATGGCCTTCTGAGACGAGATTTGTCAAGGTTATTTTCTCCCGCTGAATACAAATGTCCAACTTTACTGTGAATAGCTCAGATATAATAAACACAGAGCCGCAGAATGGCCAGGGTTGCCATCACCGCCGCAATGATTAGGATGGTGTTTCGGTTTTCTCCGGCCACCCGATGTCAATCATACTGGCCAGGGCAGTAGGCAGCAGCATGGCTGTCACAGCGGAGAGCAGCATCAGCGCCAAGAGGGCGGCCACATGCTTTCCGCTGAGTTTTACACGGGAAAAAATCGTACCCATAGTTTTCCTTTCTGCTCGTCGTACTCGCATTTTAGCTTGACAGGGCAAATAGCAAATGATAGTATAAATGAAACGATAGTATCATAGATGCTATGAATATCACAGAAGCAGGCGTTGTCAATAGTCCGAGCGAAAGTGGAACAAATGACAATCCTTGTTTCAATGATACGCAATTAAAGGAGACGTTTCTTATGCGAAGGACAACGGCTACAACAGACTATCTGAAAGAATGTATGGGTACAGCGTTGCTGGAACTAATGAAAGAAAAACCCATTGAAAAAAATCAGTATTGAGGAGATGACTGCCAAGGCAGATGTCAATCGCTCTGGCTTTCTGTTGATGAAATGGCGTTGCAGCGTTTTTTCTTGGTGGTATTTATTATTATAAAGAGAGATGAAACCGCTTATAAATTGCTTTGGCTGCTGGTTATTCTGTCACTACCTTTGGTAGGAGCGTTACTATATCTGCTCTTTGGAAATAAACGGACGGCCCGCCCTCTAAAAAGGCGCTTGCAGCAAGTTCAAAAGAGTTGCAATCCGCAGCCTCTTCCAATAAAAGAAGCGCCCTTTGACGGCGAAAAACGCATGGGGCAAACAGTGCGGTGGCTGGAAGAAAAAACGCAATATCCGATGTGTGCAGTTGAGCAGGTTCGTTACTATCCGTTGGGCGATAATATGTTCCCTGATATGCTTGCCGATTTGAAAAATGCAAGAAACTCGATTTACGTAGAATACTTCATTATTGAGCCGGGGCATATGTGGGACGCAATCGTGAACGAACTGGAAATAAAAATGGAGCAGGGCGTTGATGTACGTGTGATATACGATGATCTTGGCAGTATTTCTTCGTTCAATTTCAGTAATGTCCGTGAACTGAAAAAGAAAGGCATTCCATGTATTCCTTTTAATCCTTTCCTTGCCTTAAAAGGAACTGCAAACTATCGCGATCATCGCAAAATGCTGATTATTGACAACGAAGTTGCTTATAGCGGAGGTATCAACTTATCAGATCGGTATATCAATTTGGAACATCCCTATGGACACTGGAAGGACACAGGCTTTCGGATTACTGGTGAGCCAGTAAAAAATTTTACCCATATGTTCTTGACCTTTTGGAACGCATTTTCGCTGGAAAAAGAAGCAGGACAGCTTGCATTGCCCACATATCCCAAAAGGTATCCTGCGCCGCCGCACACATTTGATGGTTATGTGCTTAGTTACTACGATTCGCCCCTTAACCATGAAGCTACCAGTAATCAGCTCTTTATTGACTTGCTTTCTCAAAGCACGGATTACGCATGGTTTTTTACACCGTATCTTATGCTTGGCGATGACTTGATGGATGCAATGATTTCCGCTGCTCAACGTGGTGTAGACGTGCGGATCATTATGCCCGGCATCCCTGATAAGAAGCTGATTTTCCGTATGGTCAATCTGGACTACCGCAGTCTCTTTCTCCACTTTGAAAACAATTCGTTCTTTTATCGTTCCAGTATTATTGCAGCAATAAAGGACGATTTCATCGCTACACAGGCAAAATGTAAAGAGGTAAAGCCCTATGATATGAAACATTATTCGCGCCGCTGGGTCGTAGATGGTGTCCTTCGTATTTTTCGCACCGCTATGTTGAGGTTTTTATGAAGCATTTTCTTATGTGTCTGCTATATATCGCGGCGTTAGGGGTTCTCTCCTTTGTAGTGGGGCGCTTGATCCCGAAGCATTGGTTTCACGCCGATCCTGATCGCCAGTGGAATCCCTGTGCGGCAGCAATTCTACCAGCGTGTGTCACAAGAAGCAGGAAAAGCCAACGCCGGAATCTCTCCTGCTCATCAGCATATTTTAATGATGTGCGGTAGCATGGGCTGCGGTCCAATGGAGGAGATTATATCGTATCTCTGCCCTTACCTCACAACAGAACAAGAACTTAGTGTTGTATGCGGCACAAATGATGATTTACGCAAAAAACTCCAAAAAAGAACAGAAAAGTATTCTCAAGTTCATGTTCTGGGAACCGTCAATAATGTTCCGCAGCTCATGCAAGCCTCAGACCTATTCCTGACAAAGCCCGGAGGTCTAAGTACATCTGAGGCAATGGCGGCAGAGTTACCAATGGTGCTTATCGATGCAGTGGCTGGCTGCGAGACACATAATCTGAATTTTTTTCTGCGTAATGGAATGGCCGTCACAGCCAATACGCCAAAAGCAATCGCAGACACCACAATAAAAACGCTAAATGCCCCAGTGCTTCTTTCTAAAATGCGCGCGGCAATGCGGTCGCAGACGGAATGTACGGCAGCCGATAAAATCTATGAATGGATATACAGTCATGCAAAGTAATCATATAAAGCCGGAAGTTAATTACCGTGAGTTCCGCATCCATAAACTTAATACACCTGAATTTTCTCACGTCAGGCTATTGCTTTACTGGCCAATTTTCGGCTTGCTGTTTTTGTTTCTTGAGCGGTTGCAACCGCAACGAAATTACTATCCCGTCTTGTGGACTCGATGATATAATACCATTTTGTGAATGGGCGTTGATTCCGTATCTATTTTGGTTTGTCTTTCTAATCGGTACGTTGGTTTATACTTTTTTCGTCGATGTACCTGCATTTCGGCGTATGATGTATTTTGTGATAGTCACCTATACGATCACGGTTTTGATTTACCTGTTCTTTCCAACCTGCCAAAATTTGCGGCCAGAAGCATTTGTACGCAATAATCTACTTACACGCTTTTTTGAATTATTCTATAGTTTCGATACCAATACAAATGTTTGCCCTCACTTCATGTAATAGGCTCTGTTGCCGCGATGTTTGGGTTATGGGATTGCAAGGCGCTCCAAAGCGTCGGATGGAAAATCGCTGCTACATCAATCGCCGTGTGTATCAGTCTCTCCACCGTTTTTATGAAACAGCATTCTATCATGGATGTTCTCGCTGCATTGCCAGTCTGTTTCTTTGGTTGGTGGATTGCCTATAAGATACTCCCCAATAATAAAACAAACCGATTTCTTACGAGGATGTAATCATGGATAAATCCTACAAAAAACCGCTTCTACTAATCACGTTTGGGGTGATCTTATTTGCGGCATTCAACAATCTAAACTATGTTGCCAACTTTCTAAAATCGTGTATTGGCTTGCTCGCTCCGATTTTATCAGGCCTTTTGCTGGCCTTTGTTCTGATGTTATTGCTATTATTGCTCTTCTGTGTGTAATTGCGATTCCACAGCTCACTGCATCTGTAAAAAGCATTGCTGCTCTTGTTCAAGAAAAATGGCCTGACTGGGTCGGCTTATTGCAAAGATACGGCATTGACACAGAGAAACTGTCGGCACATTTTGCTGCGCTCGATTGGAAATCTATTCTGCAAAGCATTTCGAGCGAAATGAACACAGTAATTTCCTCAGTTGCCAATGTTGCTGGCTCTACGGTATCTGCGATTGCTGATGTTGCAATTTCACTTGTGATCACATTCTATGTGCTAATTGGATGGCGTGAATTGAGCAGTCAAAGCAAACGGGCACTGTATGCCTACTGTAAGGAATCCGTTGCAGATAGAATTTGCCATATTTCGAAACTTGCACATGACACCTATGCGAAGTTTCTTTCTGGTCAGTGTGTCGAGGTTATGATTCTTGGAACATTGATCTTTTCTTTCGCTTTCTGTTGCAGGGATTCCATATGCGGGGCTAACAGCCGTTTTAACTGCCGCCTTTGCATTCGTTCCTTATATTGGAGGATTTCTCTCCTGCGCTTTCGGCATTTTATTTACTTTATTGGCGGCTCCGAACAAGGCGCTCCTATGCTTTATCGTCTATCAGGCAACTCAGTTTGTTGAAAATCAGTTCATCTATCCTCACGTCGTGGGAAACAGTGTAGGGCTATCCCCATTCTGGACGTTGTTGGCGGTTTTGCTGGGCGGTAAACTGTTCGGTGTCCTTGGCATGATCTTCTTTATTCCGTTAATGGCTCTTGTATCTCAGCTTCTACACGAATCAATCGAACGGCGGCTGCATACCCGCAAACCGGAGCTGTCCAATGTACAAAGCAACTCAGACGAGAATACAGACATATCTCAATGATGTAGCAGGCGTTC